>ENA-OQMX01000006-OQMX01000006.1-human-gut-metagenome-genome-assembly--contig:-NODE-6-length-65964-cov-7.674727_pt1 | contig 65964 bp, 54 predicted proteins | sample MGYA00242622_ERZ504866 | MGnify/ENA primary metagenome ERZ504866 (study PRJEB26092, sample SAMD00036422) | human gut metagenome | host: Homo sapiens | study: EMG produced TPA metagenomics assembly of the...
CCGTGGGCATCAACTGGTATCTGAAACACCATGCCGGCATCCACATCACCTGGAACAATATGAACCAAAAATTGCCAAACGTTCTTCCTGCCGTAAAACAGAAAGAACGCCATGAAACCGACCTCAAACTCCGTTACGACTTCAATTACTGCACCTTCTCTTATACGATGGCTTTCTGGGACTGGAACCGATGGCAGAAAGAAATAGACTGGATGGCATTGCATGGCATCAATATGCCACTGGCTGCCGTGGGCACGGAATGCGTATGGCGCAACATGCTCCTGAAACTCGGTTATTCTGAGGAAGAAGTGGGCAAGTTCATCGCCGGACCAGCCTTTCTTGCCTGGTGGGAAATGAACAACCTGGAAGGTTGGGGTGGTCCGTTGCCGCAGAACTGGTATAAGCAGCAGGAAACCCTGCAGAAGAAGATTCTTGCCAGAATGAAGGAGATGGGCATGAAACCAGTCTTACCGGGCTATTGCGGAATGGTGCCTCACGATGCCAAAAAGAGACTGGGGCTGAACGTGACGGATGCCGGCAAGTGGAACGGTTACCAGCGTCCTGCCAACCTCTCTCCTACCGACAGCAGATTTACAGAAATCGCCGACCTATATTATAAGGAACTGACCAAGCTCTACGGAAAATCTGATTTCTACTCGATGGATCCTTTCCATGAGAGTGGAGATGATGCTGCCGTAGATTATGCCAAGGCTGGACAGGCGCTGATGAGTGCGATGAAGCGTGCCAACCCAAAAGCTGTCTGGGTGGTTCAGGGATGGAACGAGAACCCTCGTCCTCAGATGATTGATGACTTGAAGGTTGGCGACATTCTGGTACTCGACCTCTTCTCAGAATGCCGTCCGATGTTTGGCGGTCCTAGCATTCTGAAGCGGGATGGCGGTTACGGCAAGCATCAGTGGCTCTTCTGCATGCTCGAGAACTTCGGAGGCAATGTGGGACTGCATGGAAGAATGGATCAGCTGCTGAACAACTTCTATCTGGCAACAGGAATGACAGGAAACAGCAATCAGATTAGAGAGACCCAAAACCCTGAAGTTCCAAAAGTAAATCATAAAGTTCAAAGTTCAAAGCTCAATGTTCAAAGTCTCAAGGGTTGGGGCTTCACGATGGAAGGTTCGGAAAACAACCCGGTGATGTTTGAGCTGATGAGCGAACTGCCTTGGCGTGCCGAGAAGACAACCAAGGAAGACTGGCTCAAGGAATACTGCTATGCCCGCTACGGGGTGCACGATGCAACCATCGAGAAGGCATGGGCTCTCCTGGCGCAGAGCATCTACAACTGTCCGGTGGGCAACAACCAGCAGGGTACTCACGAGAGCATCTTCTGCGGTCGCCCTTCGCTCAACAACTTCCAGGTTTCCAGCTGGTCGAAGATGCGCAACTATTACGACCCGGAGGATACCCGACAGGCAGCCATCCTCTTTGCCAGTGTAGCAGACAAATACCGTGGCAACAACAACTATGAGTACGATCTGGTAGATATCTGCCGACAAGCTCTCGCCGACCAGGGACGCAAACAGTACTGGAAGACCATCGCCGACTATCAATCATTCTCCCGCAAGGAGTTTGACAAGGATGCCGACCGTTTCCTGAAGATGATTCTGCTGCAGGACAAGCTGCTCGCCACCCGTCCGGAATTCCGTCTGGGACACTGGATAGAGGAAGCGCGCAACCTGGGTAAGACCGCAGAAGAGAAAGACCTCTATGAATGGAATGCCCGCGTACAGATTACCACGTGGGGCAACCGCGTCTGTGCCGATGATGGCGGTTTGCGAGATTATGGACATAAGGAATGGCAAGGATTGCTGAAGGACTTCTACTACAAGCGCTGGAGTACCTATATGAAAGCCCTCGCCGACCAGATGGCGGCTTGCACGAACATCGATTACGAGGCTTTGGGCAGTGGCAAGAATGCCGGCAAGACATCCGCAGAACTCTTCCAACTGGCATTGCCTAGTGCTCCGAAAATCGACTGGTATGCGCTGGAGGAGCCTTGGACCCTGCAGAAGAACCCATACTCTTCGAAGCCAGAGGGAAATCCTGCAGACATAGCCAAAGAAGTCATTCATTTCATCAAGTAATTCATGATATCCATCAGATAAATCATGATATTCATCAAATAAATATGAACAGATTAAAATCACTCGACGTGATGCGAGGACTCACCGTAGCCCTTATGATATTAGTAAACAATGGCGGGGAGCATAACTACAGTTTCCTGGAGCATAGCAAGTGGAATGGACTCACCCCATGCGACCTGGTCTTTCCCTTCTTCCTCTTCATGATGGGAATGTCCACCTTTCTATCCCTGAAGAAGACTGAGTTCAAGCCTTCTGCCGCCATCTACAGAAAGATTGCCAAGCGAACCGTCCTGCTCTTCCTCATCGGTCTGGGCATCAACTGGTTTGACATGATATGCAACGGAGGTGGGCTAGACTTTGCCCACCTCAGAATCTGGGCTGTCCTGCAGCGCATCGCCCTCTGCTACGGAGTAGTGGCTATGCTTGCCATCACCCTGAACCACCGTTACTTCATCCATACCATCATCGGACTGATTGTCATCTATATGGGAATCCTGGTATTTGGCAACGGCTATGCATACGATGCCTCCATCAACATCCTGGCACAGGTAGATAGAAACATCTTCGGTATCGACCATCTCTATCATAGAAGTCCGGTAGATCCCGAAGGACTGCTGAGCACGATTCCTGCCATCGCCCATACGATGATAGGATTCCTCTGCTGCAAATACATCTCCATTGCGGGACAGACTGTAGAATCCAAGATCAAGGTCTTGAAAGTGGCAGGTCTTGTGATGGTAGCCCTGGGATTCGGACTCTCCCTGATAGGTTTCGGAATCAACAAGCGCATCTGGAGTCCCAGCTACGTATTCGTAACCTGCGGATTCGCATCCTGGATATTGGGCATCCTGGTACAGTTTATCGATGGAAGAGGTGCAGCTACCGATTCAGCTGCGACAGGCGACAGCCAGAAGAAGCCGCAGAAAGACAACATCCTGACCAGGGGATTGCTCGCCTTTGGCATGAACCCACTCTTTCTCTATGTGATGAGTGAGGCGCTCGCCATCCTCTTCGGCAGCTTCGGCATCAAGGCAGATATCTTTGCCGGCATTCACAGCCTCATCACCGATGATTATGTGGCATCGCTCACCTACGCCCTCTTCTTTGTAGCCATCCACGCCGTGATGGGAGTCTGGATGTATCACAAGAAAATCTTCATCAAACTATAGGCTCGTGCAATTTTTGCATAGATAAATCACCTTATTGTATTAAAAAGCATAAAAATAGGGTGCGAGTTCGGAAAATTATTTGTATTTTTGCACCAAAATAAGAAAATATAAAGATATATCTGAATATAATATGAACATTTTAGAGTTAAGCGAACAGGAGATCGTTCGCAGACAGAGTCTTCAGACATTGCGCGAGATGGGCATCGATCCATATCCAGCAGCAGAGTTTCCAACCAATGCATTCAGCACTGATATCAAGGCTGAGTTCAAGGACGAGGACGAGCCACGCCAGGTTGTTATCGCTGGCCGTATGATGGGTCGCCGCGTAATGGGTAAAGCAAGCTTCGCTGAGTTGCAGGACTCAAAGGGAAGAATCCAGGTCTATATCGCCCGCGACGAGATTTGTCCAGACGAGAACAAGGACCTTTATAATACTGTATTCAAGAAGCTCCTCGACATCGGTGACTTCATCGGCGTAAAGGGTTTCGTTTTCCGTACACAGACTGGCGAGATTTCTGTTCACGCCAAGGAGTTGTGCCTGCTCTCCAAGAGCTTGAAGCCACTTCCAATCGTGAAGTACAAGGATGGTGTAGCTTACGACAAGTTCGACGATCCTGAGTTGCGTTACCGTCAGCGCTATGTTGACCTCATCGTAAACGATGGCGTGAAGGAAACCTTCCTGCAGCGTGCTACCGTACTCCGCACCCTGCGCAGCGTACTCGACAACGCTGGCTATACAGAGGTAGAGACTCCTACCCTGCAGAGCATTGCCGGTGGTGCTTCTGCCCGCCCATTCATCACCCACTTCAACGCACTCGACCAGGATATGTACATGCGTATCGCTACCGAGCTTTATCTGAAGCGCCTCATCGTAGGTGGTTTCGAGGGTGTCTATGAGATTGGCAAGAACTTCCGCAATGAGGGTATGGACCGCAACCACAACCCAGAGTTCACCTGTATGGAGCTTTATGTTCAGTATAAGGACTACAACTGGATGATGGCATTCACAGAGAAGTTGCTCGAGACTATCTGTATCGCTGTCAACGGCAAGCCAGAGCGTGAGATTGATGGCAACATCATCAGCTTCAAGGCACCATATCGCCGTCTGCCTATCCTCGATGCCATCAAGGAGAAGACCGGTTTCGACTGCAACGGCAAGACCGAGGAAGAAATCCGCGCATTCTGCAAGGAGAAGGGCATGGACGTAGATGAGACTATGGGTAAGGGTAAGTTGATTGACGAGCTCTTCGGCGAGTTCTGCGAGGGAACCTTCCTCCAGCCAACCTTCATCACCGACTATCCTGTAGAGATGTCTCCATTGACCAAGATGCATCGTTCTAAGCCAGGCTTGACCGAGCGTTTCGAGTTGATGGTAAACGGTAAGGAGCTTGCCAATGCATACTCTGAGCTCAACGACCCAATCGACCAGGAAGAGCGTTTCATCGACCAGATGAAGCTTGCCGATAAGGGTGATGACGAGGCAATGATCATCGACCAGGACTTCCTCCGTGCCCTCCAATACGGTATGCCTCCAACATCAGGTATCGGTATCGGTATCGACCGCCTCGTCATGTTGATGACCGGCAAGACCTTCATCCAGGAGGTATTGTTCTTCCCACAGATGAAGCCAGAGAAGAAGATGCCACAGAGCACCATCAAGGAATGGGCAGAGATTGGCGTGCCAGAAGATTGGGCATACGTGCTCCGCAAGGCAGGTTTCAACCTCATCTCTGATATCCGTGAAGAGAAGGCTCAGGGTCTCCAGCAGAAAATCGGCGAAATCAACAAGAAGTACAAGCTCGGCTACGAGAAGCCTTCTGTTGACGACATCCAGGGCTGGATTGACGCAGCAAATAAATAAAATCAAGTTTATTCCGTTTCAAGAATTAGAGAATTTCAGATCTTTTCTCCAATTCTCTAATTCTTGAAAAAACTTGAGAACATTTAACACTTAACATTATATAATAAGGTGTATAATTGCGGTAAAATAGCGATAATTGGCGGCGGTAGCTGGGCTACAGCAATAGCCAAGATTGTGGTGGGCCATACTCATCACATAGGTTGGTATATGCGTCGCGATGACCGCATCGAGGACTTCAAGCGTATGGGCCACAACCCTGCCTATCTGATGTCAGCACGATTCAATGTGGATGAGATATTCTTCTCTTCCGACATCAACAAGATAGTGCAGAACTACGATACACTCGTATTCGTTACCCCATCGCCTTACCTGAAGAACCATCTCAAGAAACTCAAGACACGGATCAGCGACAAGTTCATCATCACAGCCATCAAGGGTATTGTGCCTGATGAGAACCTTGTCTGCTCGGAATATTTCCATCAGGTTTATGACGTACCATACGAGAACCTGGCATGTATTGGCGGTCCTTCTCATGCCGAGGAGGTTGCCTTGGAGCGATTGAGTTACCTCACCGTGGGTTGCAGCGACACAGACAAAGCGCATGCCTTCGCCAACGACTGTTTGGCGAGTGAGTATATCAAGACCAAAACTTCCAGCGACGTCATCGGTATCGAATACTCATCGGTACTGAAAAACGTGTATGCCATTGCAGCAGGTATCTGTGGTGGTTTGAAGTATGGTGACAACTTCCAGGCGGTACTCATGTCGAACGCCGTACAGGAGATGCATCGCTTCCTCACTGCCGTCCACCCTATCGACCGTTGTATGTACGATTCGGTATATCTGGGCGACCTGCTCGTAACGGGTTACAGCAACTTCTCCCGCAACCGCACCTTCGGAACCATGATAGGCAAGGGCTATAGCGTGAAAAGTGCGCAGATAGAGATGGAGATGATAGCCGAGGGATTTTTCGGCACGAAGTGTATGAAGGAAATCAATCGCCACATGCACGTCAACATGCCGATTCTCGATGCCGTATATAATATATTGTACGAACGTATCAGTCCGCAAATCGAAATCAAGCTCTTGACCGACTCGTTCAGATAAAGGAGAAACATTAACACATTCATTTAGATATTTAAAAGGAAAAATGAAAAGTATCAGCTTAAACATTACAAAGGCTGCATCATTCCTCGCAGAGGGTGCAGTAAAGGCTTACGAGCCTAAGGTAAAGGCCGCTCAGGAAGCTCTTGAGAACGGCACATGTGAAGGTAACGATTTCTTGGGATGGTTGCATTTGCCATCTTCTATCACTCCTGAGTTCCTCAATGAAATCCAGGCTGTTGCCAACACATTGCGCGAAAAGTGTGAGGTCGTTGTTGTGGCAGGTATCGGTGGTAGCTACCTCGGTGCACGCGCCGTTATCGAAGGTCTCGGCAACTCTTTTGCTTGGCTCGTAAACGACAAGAAGAACCCTACTATCCTCTTCGCAGGTAACAATATCGGTGAGGACTACCTCTTCGAGTTGACTTCTTTCTTGAAGGACAAGAAGTTCGGTGTCATCAATATCTCTAAGTCTGGTACCACAACTGAGACAGCTCTCGCTTTCCGTCTTCTGAAGAAGCAGTGCGAGGATCAGCGCGGCAAGGAAGAGGCTAAGGATGTTATCGTTGCTGTAACCGATGCCAAGAAGGGTGCTGCACGTACTTGCGCTGACAAGGAGGGTTACAAGAGCTTCATCATCCCTGACAATGTAGGTGGTCGTTTCTCTGTTCTTACTCCAGTAGGTCTGTTGCCTATCGCTGTAGCTGGTTTCGATGTTAAGCAGCTCGTAGCTGGTGCTGTAGAGATGGAGAAGGCTTGCGGCAAGGACGTTGCTTTCGAAGAGAACCCTGCTGCTATCTATGCAGCTACACGTCAGGCTCTTTATACACAGGCTGGCAAGAAGATTGAGATTGTCTGCAACTTCCAGCCTAAGCTTCACTACTTCGCTGAGTGGTGGAAGCAGCTCTATGGTGAGAGCGAGGGTAAGGACCAGAAGGGTATCTTCCCAGCAGCTTGCGACTTCACTACCGACCTTCACTCTATGGGTCAGTGGATTCAGGAGGGCGAGCGCTCTATCTTCGAGACTGTCATCAGTGTAGAGAGTCCTAACGAGAAGTTGCTCTTCCCTCACGACGATGAGAACCTCGACGGTTTGAACTTCCTCGAGGGCAAGCGTGTTGACGAGGTGAACAAGATGGCTGAGCTCGGTACACGTCTGGCTCACGTTGATGGTGGTGTTCCTAACATCCTGGTTAACGTACCTGAGTTGAACGCTTACTACCTCGGTCAGTTGATTTACTTCTTCGAGAAGGCTTGCGGTATCAGCGGTCTCTTGGAAGAGGTGAACCCATTCAACCAGCCAGGTGTTGAGGCTTACAAGAAGAACATGTTCGCATTGCTCAACAAGCCAGGTTATGAGGCAGAGAGCAAGGCTATCCAGGAGCGTCTGGCTAACGAGAAGTAATTGATGAAAGAATTTATTTCAAAATACTTAAAAGACCACGGCTTTGGGGAATTCAACCCTAAAGCCGTTCTTTTTGATATGGATGGCGTATTGTATAACAGTATGCCCAATCATGCCGTAGCATGGCAGGAGTCGATGAAGCAGTTTGATATCCACATGACTGCCGCCGATGCCTATGCCACCGAGGGAGCCCGAGGCATCGACACCATCCAGATGATGGTAAAGAAACAGAAGGGTATCGACATCACACAGGATGAAGCACAGAAGATGTATGATGTGAAGACCAATATCTTCCACTCCATGCCTACCGCCGAGATTTTCCCTGGTGTGAAGGAAATCATGCAGAAGATCAAGGAAGCCGGTATGCAGGTAGGTGTCGTGACGGGCAGCGGTCAGCGCCCACTCATCCTGAGACTTCTCAACGACTTTGGCGAATATCTCGATGAAACGCATATCGTAACTGCTTATGATGTGAAGCGAGGCAAGCCAAATCCAGACCCTTATCTGATGGGATTGGAGAAAGCTGGCAACCTACAGCCTTGGGAAGGCATTGTGGTAGAGAATGCTCCTTTGGGCGTTCGTGCCGGTGTGGCAGCCAACATCTTCACCGTAGCCATCAACTCCGGTCCTTTGCCAGATACAGAATTATCTGATAAAGGCAGCAACCTGCTCTATCATCAGATGACAGAGTTCTGCGATGACTTTGGAAGCTTGATTGATGCAGCAAAAGAAACAGGCAATAATGCCGAAGGAAACAGAAAAAACGGGTAAGTAACGCAAACCCGTTTTTTATTATCTTTTTTTCTTCATCTTTCAAGTAACTTTTTTGTAACTTTCTTGCATCTTTCGCAAAAAAGCTGTAAATTTGCACTACCGCAAGTTTACACAGAACCAGCTCAACGAGCTGGTTACCCTTCCATCCGGACTCAAGAATGAACCTCTGGCATTCAAGTTTAATTCTAAATAAAGAAAAACAAATTTAAAAAAGTATAAAGGTAGTGATAAGATTCATTTTTTATCACTACCTTTGTGCTTACATATAATATAATGTATAAAATATAGTAACTATAAAAACTTAAAGAACAAGAATTATGAGTAACTATCCTAAAATCGGTATCCGTCCTACTATCGACGGACGTCAGGGAGGTGTACGAGAAAGCCTCGAGGAAAAAACCATGAATTTGGCTAAGTCTGTAGCCAAACTGATTTCAGAGAACTTACGTAATGGCGACGGCTCTCCTGTAGAGTGTGTAATCGCTGACAGTACCATCGGTCGTGTAGCAGAAAGTGCAGCTTGCGCAGAAAAGTTTGAGCGCGAGGGTGTTGGCTCTACCATCACCGTTACTTCTTGCTGGTGCTATGGTGCTGAGACAATGGATATGAATCCACATTGGCCTAAGGCTGTTTGGGGATTCAACGGTACAGAGCGTCCAGGTGCTGTTTATTTGGCAGCCGTTCTCGCAGCTCATGCCCAGAAGGGATTGCCAGCATTCGGCATCTATGGTCATGACGTACAGGACTTGGAGGACGACTCTATCCCTGCTGATGTAGCAGAAAAGATCTTGCGCTTTGCCAGAGCTGCCCAGGCTGTAGCTACCATGCGCGGAAAATCATATCTTTCTATGGGTAGCGCCTGCATGGGTATCGCAGGTTCTATCGTTGACCCTAACTTCTTCCAGGAGTACCTCGGTATGCGCAACGAGAGTGTTGACCTTACTGAGATTATCCGCCGTATGACTGAGGGTATCTACGACCCTGTGGAGTACGAGAAGGCTATGGCATGGACCCGCGAGCACTGTATGTGCAATGAGGGTGAGGACATCGCCAACAATGAAAAGGCAAAGACACGTGAGCAGAAGGATGCTGACTGGGAGTTTATCGTGAAGATGACTATCATCATGCGTGACTTGATGCACGGTAACCCAAGATTGAAAGAATTAGGTTTCAAGGAGGAAGCATTGGGCCACAATGCCATCGCCGGTGGTTTCCAGGGACAGCGTCAGTGGACAGACTTCTACCCTAACGGCGACTATCCAGAGGCTCTCCTCAATACTTCATTCGACTGGAACGGTATCCGTGAGGCTATCATTCTCGCTACAGAGAATGATGCAGGCAACGGCGTAGCTATGCTGTTCAACCACCTGTTGACAGGTCGTGCTCAGATCTTCAGCGACGTTCGTACCTACTGGAGTCCAGAGGCTGTGAAGCGTGTTACCGGTAAGGAACTTACAGGTCAGGCAGCTGGTGGTATCATCCACTTGATTAACTCTGGTGCTACCACACTCGACGGTACTGGTCAGGCTACAGATGCAGAGGGCAACCCAATCATGAAGCAGCCTTGGGAGATGACCGAGGAGGATGTAGATAAGTGCTTGAAGGCAACTACCTGGTATCCTGCCAACCGTGACTACTTCCGTGGCGGCGGTTTCTCTTCCAACTTCCTCAGCAAGGGCGGCATGCCTGTAACCATGGTTCGTCTGAACCACGTAAAGGGTCTTGGTCCTGTGCTCCAGTTGGCAGAAGGCTGGACAGTGGAGATTGATCCAGAGATTCACAAGGTTCTCGACAAGCGTACAGACCCAACATGGCCTACAACCTGGTTCGCACCACGCCTTTGCGACAAGGCTCCATTCAAGGATGTATATTCAGTGATGAACAACTGGGGCGCAAACCATGGTGCTATCAGCTACGGTCATATCGGTGCCGACCTCATCACCCTCTGCTCTATTCTCCGCATCCCAGTATGCATGCACAATGTAGAGGACGACAAGATCTTCCGTCCAGCATCTTGGAACGCATTCGGTATGGACAAGGAAGGTGCAGACTTCCGTGCTTGCAAGAACTACGGTCCTATATATAAATAAGGTGTAACACCATCAGTACGAATATCATTTAAATAGAAAGAAAAGAAAATGATTACAGAAGAGCATATTCAGAAATTCCTGGAGCAGGCTCACCGCGTAGGCGATGCAGCCCTCACCATTTGCAGTAGCGGCAACCTTTCTTGGCGCATTGGCGACGAGGCTCTTGTCTCAGGTACAGGTTCATGGGTTCCTAGCCTCCAGAAGGAGAAAGTATCTCAGTGCCTGGTAGCAACGGGCGAAGTTCTCAATGGTGTCAAGCCTTCTATGGAGAGCGGATTCCACCTCGGTGTACTCCGTGAGCGTCCTGACTGCGACGTGGTTCTCCACTTCCAGTCTCCTTTTGCAACAGCAGTGGCTTGCATGCAGGAAACTCCAAAAGACTTCAATGTAACCGCAGAAGTACCATGCCACGTAGGCAAGGAAATCCCTGTGATTCCTTACTATCGTCCAGGTTCTCCAGAATTGGCAGCAGCTGTCATCGCAGCCTTGAAGGATCACAACTCAGCTCTCTTGCTGAAGCACGGACAGGTAGTTTGCGGCAAGAACTTCGACGAGGTGTTCGAGCGTGCCATGTTCTTTGAGATGGCTTGCAGAATCATCGTTCAGAGTGGCGGCAAATACACCACACTGACACCGGAAGAAATCGACGATCTCGAGGTTTACGTATTAGGTAAGAAACAATAAACCTCTATCCTCTATATGAGAGAAGCGGTAGGAGAGAAAGCTGCCCGCTACGGGCACTCTCCTACCGCTTTTTATACGAAACAACTTTTATCTACCCAAACATTTATAAATAACTATGATTTATCTAGCTATAGATTTCGGTGGAGGTAGCGGACGAGTGATTGCCGGAAAACTAGAAAACGGCAAGCTCGAAATGGAACTCATCCATCGTTTCCCTAACCGACAGGTAAGATTAGGCAACCACGTCTATTGGGATTTCCTCGCCCTTTTCGAGGATATGAAGACAGGACTGAAGATGGCAGGAGCCAAGGGACTCAAGGTGGATGGCATCGCCATCGATACCTGGGGAGTGGATTTCGGACTCATCGACCAGGACGGCAACCTTCTGGGCAACCCGGTATGCTATCGCGATGCCCGCACCAAGGGAATGCCGGAAGAAGTTTTCAAGCAGATTGATCCATCGGCACATTATGCCATCAACGGCACGCAGGTGATGGAAATCAATACACTCTTCCAGTTATACAGTCTGAAGAAAGCCAACAGTCCACAGTTGGAGAAGGCTGCGCATCTGCTTTTCACCCCAGACCTCTTCAGCTACTATCTCACTGGCGAAGCCAACAATGAATATACCATCGCATCCACATCAGAACTGCTGAATGCCAGCACCAAGGACTGGGACTGGGCAACCATCGATCAGCTGGGCCTTCCACGCCACATCTTCGGCAAGATCGTGATGCCGGGCACCATAAGAGGAAAGCTGCGCCGCGACATCGCAGAGGAAACCGGACTCGGAGAAGTAGATGTCATCGCTGTAGGTTCTCATGATACAGCCAGTGCGGTAGCAGCCGTACCAGCCACAGAAGATGAATACCCAATGGCATTCATCAGTTCGGGAACCTGGTCGCTTCTAGGTGTTGAGATAGAAAAGCCAATTCTTACCGAGGAAGCCCGAAAGGCAGAGTTTACCAACGAGGGCGGCATCGGCGGCCGCATCACCTTCCTGCAGAACATCACAGGTCTCTGGATCATGCAGAGACTGATGGCTGAATGGAAGGAGAATGGCGAGGAACAGCAGTTCGACATCATCCTTCCTCTGGCAGAAGAAGCTCACATCAATGCCATCATCCCTGTGGATGACGCTGCGTTCCAGAATCCGGCATCCATGCAGCAGGCTATCATCGACTACTGCGCCACCCACCAGCTGCAGGTACCTCAGACCAAGGCAGAAATCGTGCGCTGCGTACTCCAGTCGCTGGCAGCCAAGTATGCCGAGGCAACCGCTCACCTCAACGAGATGTTACCACAGCCTATCAAGTGCATGCACATTATCGGCGGCGGCTCACAGAACAAGTTACTCAACCGTCTCACCTCCGAAGCATTGGGCGTTCCAGTCATTGCGGGTCCTATAGAGGCTACGGGTATGGGCAACATCCTGACCCAGGCACTTGCCAAGGGAGAAATCAAGGATATCGACGAACTGAGAGCCGTGGTAAGACAAAGCATCTGATCCATCCGAATATTTACCCTACAAACATAAACGCAGACAATATTAACCTGAAATATGGAATCGAAAAAGAAAGAATCAATTCTCATGAAGGATGGGGTTAGCTACCTCGTACCCTTCATCTTAATTACATCGTGCTTTGCACTATGGGGATTTGCCAATGATATCACCAATCCGATGGTGAAGGCATTCTCCAAAATCTTCCGAATGTCATCTACGGATGGTGCACTGGTACAGGTAGCCTTCTACGGCGGTTACTTCGCCATGGCTTTCCCTGCCGCCATCTTCATCCGCCGCTTCTCCTACAAGGCAGGCGTACTGCTGGGATTAGGACTCTATGCCTTCGGTGCATTCCTCTTCTATCCGGCAAAGATGATGGGCGAATATTATCCATTTCTCCTCGCCTACTTCATCCTGACCTGCGGACTCTCCTTCCTGGAGACATCGAGTAACCCTTACATTCTGTCGATGGGAACGGAGGAGACGGCAACACGCCGACTCAACCTGGCGCAATCGTTCAACCCGATGGGTTCGCTGCTCGGTATGTATGTGGCGATGAACTTTATACAGGCAAAACTCAACCCGCTTGATACGTCTGGGCGCGCCAATCTCTCGGATAGCGAGTTTGAGGCAATCAAGGAATACGACCTTTCGGTACTGATCAATCCATACCTGATTATTGGTCTTGTCATCCTCACCATCTTCTTCGTCATCCTGTTTACCAAGATGCCGAAGAACAGCGAGAAAGACAACAAGATCAACTTCATGCCTACCCTACGCCGCATCTTCCGCATGCCGCACTATCGTGAAGGCGTATTCACCCAGTTCTTCTATGTGGGTGCGCAGATTATGTGCTGGACCTTCATCATCCAGTATGGTACCCGCATTCTGATGCAGGAAGGTATGGCAGAGATTGATGCCGAGGTAACCTCACAGAAGTTCAACATCTTTGCAATGGTACTGTTCTGCTGTTCCCGCTTCATCTGCACCTTCATCCTCCGCTTCTTCAATGCAGGACAGTTACTGATGATATTGGCGATAGCAGGTGGCTGCTTCACAGCCGGCGTCATTGCCCTCCACAACATCTGGGGTCTCTACTGCCTGGTAGCAGTCAGTGCCTGCATGTCATTGATGTTCCCTACCATCTATGGTATAGCCCTGAGGGGTCTTGGCGATGATGCCAAGTTTGGTGCAGCCGGTCTCATCATGGCAATCCTGGGCGGTAGTGTCCTGCCACCTTTGCAGGCATCCATCATTGATATGCATACCGTATTCGGAATGCCATCTACCAATGCATCGTTCATTCTTCCATTCATCTGTTTCGTGGTGATTGCCATCTATGGATATCGCACGAAATTGCGCAGTATAGGCAAACTTTTAGGTTAAAATTAGCAAGCTGTGGCCGTTTTGTTGTCGGTCACAGCTTATTTTTTAGTTAAAGAGTTTTAATGTCGAAAAAAATCACAGCTTTTTCTATATCAATTCATAAATTTTACGTATTTTTGCCAAAAATTTTAAAAGAACTTACCAACCTAGATAATAGATAAAAGAAAATCAGATTGTAAGTGAGTATAATTAAACATCTCAAGCAAGAACAATTAAATATAAATAGTATTCATTACATTAAAAGTTTGTATTATGGCAAAAACTAACAAAACAATGAATCTGGCATTCGCCTTGATGGTTGGTTCTGCTGGTGCTGCTTACGCAGGTATTCCTGCCGTTAACAGCGTACAGAACATACAGCAAGACGAGACATGTACAGGTATCGTCAAGGATGCTACTGGCGAAACAGTCATTGGTGCTTCTATTCTCATCAAGGGAACAAGCAACGGAACTGTGACAGACATTGATGGTAACTTTTCACTCAAGGGTGTGAAAAAGGGAACTATTCTCCGCATTTCTTACGTAGGATTTGAAACTAAAGAGGTTACTTACAATGGCAAACCTCTCGAAATCACTTTAAAAGACGATTCAAAAGCACTTGAAGAAGTCGTAGTAACTGCTCTTGGTATCAAGAAGGATGCCAAGAAGTTGGGTTATGCAGTCAGCTCTATCAATGCAGAAGATTTGAACAGAACAGGTGGTGCAAATTTGGCAGCTGGTCTTTATGGTAAGGCATCAGGTGTTCGTATTCAGTCAGCACCTGGTGGCGGTACATCAGCTGTATCTATCTCTGTTCGTGGTCTTTCTTCTATCAATGGTAATACCCAGCCTTTATTGATTCTTGATGGCGTGCCAATCCATAATGGTAACACCAACAATAATGACTATTGGAGCAATCAGCGAATCAACTCAAACGGTCTCGTAGATATCAACCCAGAGGATATTGAGAATATCTCTATCTTGAAGGGTGCAGCAGCTTCAGCTCTTTATGGTTCAGAGGCAGCTAATGGTGTTGTAATGATTACTACCAAAAAGGGACAGAAAGGAACCGGAACACATGTTGACTTCAGCGCAAACGTAAGCTTCGACAAGGTGGCCTATATGCCTGAAATCCAGAAGGAATTCGGTCCTGGTTATGATAACTGGGCACTTGGCGACACACAGGAAGCAGCTACAGGTTTCCGTAACACCCGCTTCGACCGCAATGGCAACAACATTGTTACTCCAAACCGCGAAGCCATCTATACCTATGGTGCCCGATATGATTCCAGCAAAAAGGTTACCTACTTTGATGGTACAGAACGTTCATTTACTCCTATTGATCACAACCAATGGGAAGATATCTTCCGTACAGGTATAAACCAGACTTATAATCTTGCATTGACCAACAGTACAGACCGCAACAACCTGCGTTTCTCTTATACATACAATGATGTACAGGCAATGCAGTATAACTCTAACAACAATAAGCACAACTTCAACTTAAATGGTACATTTGATGTTACCAAGACCATCAAGTTGAACTATGCTGCAACATTCACATCACAATATATCAAGAACCGTCCTTATCGTATCAGCCGTTTGGTATGTAACTATACTGGTATGTTCGGTGGTTTTACAGATGTTAAATATATCCGTGAGCACACACTTACCAGTCAGGGATACCAGAACAGTATCTACCGTGCCAATGGCGGAACTGACCAGACCTTGACTCCAGACGAGCAGTTCCTTTACACACCAATGGGTTCTACTTCTTTGATGTCAGAGTACTTCTGGAATATCCTGGGTAAGACACAGGAAGAGAATCACACTCGCTTTATCGGTTCTGTAAACCCTACATGGGACATCATCCCTGGATTGAAGCTGAGTGCCCGTATCGCTACAGATATCACAACCAATAAGATTGAGAATAAGAACCGTGCAGAAACTCCACACTTGTTCTCTACTACAGGTCAGTTCTCTGATTCATACGGTTTGAGCAACGACCAGTATTCTATCGTATATGGTGATGTCATGTTGATGTTCGACAAGACTTTCGCTGAGAAGCATAACATTACCGCCAATTTCGGTTGGAATGGACGTCATGAGTCATATTATCAGTCAAGTGTCAGCACAACAAATGGTCTGTCACAGGAAAACTGGTTCCATTTGAATGCTTCCGTTGGTACAAAGAGTGCAGATATGAATAAGCAAGACCAGCTCCGCACAGGTATGTTCCTGACAGCCAGCTATGGCTTCGACAACTGGGCTTACCTGGAAGGAACCATCCGCCAGGAAAAGACTTCCACATTGGCTGACGGCAACAACTCTTTCTGGTATCCATCAGTTAGTGCAAGTGTTCTCTACACAGAACTTCTGAAAGATAAGTGTCCTAAGTGGTGGAACTATGGTAAGATTCGTGCTTCATACGGTATCGTAGGTAATGCTCCTGAGATTTACAGAGCAAACATGGCCTACAAGCAGGGTTCTTTGAATAAGAACAATACCTATACATACGCATTTGTTGATACCGAGATCGGTAACGAAGGCATCAAACCAGAAAAGAAGCATGAGTATGAGTTGGGTATCGAGAACAAGTTCTTGAACAACCGCTTGGGTATGGAATTCAGTTACTATTACAATGATATCAAGGATCAGATTCTCCAGACTTCTGCAGCAGCCTCTATGGGTGGTCGCAGTATGCTGATGAATATCGGTGAGTTGACCAACAAGGGTATTGAGTTGAGCGTATATGGAACACCTATCCAGAACAAAGACTGGAACTGGGAGCTCCGTGGTAACTTGGCTTGGAACAAGAATACGGTAAAGAAGCTGGCAGATGGACTTGATGTTCTTTCTCACCAGACATTCGATGGTGGTGCAGCCAGCCTTGAGTCTCATGTAGGTGAATCTATGGGTGACTGGTATGCATATACCTGGAAGACCGACGATAAGGGCAACTACATCATTGGTGCCGACGGTCTTCGCATTGCAGACACAACAGAACGCCACAAGGTGGGTAATGCCATGCCTAAGATGACTGGTGGTTTCGGTACCAGCTTAAGATACAAGAACTGGGCTCTTGATATGTCATTCGACTTCCGCATTGGTGGTGATGTACTCAACCAGCCATGGCAGTATATGATGGATGCTGGTAACATCAAGGATGCAGTAGGTTCACGTGACGCAGCCTCTGGCGGTCTCTTCTACTATAGTACTGCAGACGATGTTAGCAAGAAGGGTTCTATCGTAAGAGTAGATCCTTCAACTATCAGCAACTACAAGCGTGGTGAGACTAAGATTGATGGTCATTTGGTATGGGACAATGGTGTTATCCAGAAGGGTGTAAAGGAAGACGGCACTCCTAACGATATCATCGTTACCCAGTTTGAAATCAATGACAGCCAATATGGTTGGGGTACTGGTGCAACCAAGAGTTACGCAGATGCTATCCAGAAGAACAGTTACGTAAAATGCCGTGAAATCAGCTTGGCATACACATTGCCAACCTCTTTGACCAAGAAGTTTGCTTGCACCAACCTGACGATTTCTGCATTCGCACGTAACCCATTCTATATCTATCGTTCATTGAAGCTGTTCGATTCAGAAACTACTGATGGTACAAGCTGGATCTATCAGTCACAGATAGGTGGTTCTACTGCCAGTGCCCGTACATTCGGTGTTTCACTCCGTGCTAGCTTCTAATTAAATTAGTAATTCATAGTTAATTAAGAAACATATATGAAAAAGAAGATATTTTCAATCATGATGGCTGGTTTGGCACTCGTTGCTCTCGGTTCATGCTCTAATACAGACTACACCGAGAAATATCCAGATCCTTCAAAAACCAATACGGTAAGTGTGCCAGACGTATTCACTGTCGTACTTTTCAAAGGTAATACTTGGTTGAACCCTGTATATTATCGCTATTATTGCCAGACCCAGACATCAGGTGTCTTTGGTGGAATGATCGGTTCTTCCAACGGAAAAGGACGTTTTATGGGCGGTGGTGAAGGCCGCTTCAACGACCGATGGACTAACTTCTATGATATGCTGACTCAATATCGCGTATTGGAGAAGACATACAATAAGCTTGATGAGTCAGAACAGAACGCCAACAAGGTTTACCTGATGGTTAGCCGTTCTATACTGGAGTCTCAGCTCCATGAGATGTTGTCACTTTTTGGTGCAGTTCCATTCAAGGGTGCCGGCACTTTATGGGAGAATAGCGACTATACCGGTGCAAAGCAGAAAGCTGCTTACGACGATGATGCAGACCTCTACAAGATGATTCTGGCTGATCTTAAAGAAGCCGGTGATTATTTTGCAGAAGGTGGTCCTTCTACAGCCGTACAGAATGCAATGGGCGCTAAGGATTATACCATCGCTGCAGGCAATGCTGCTCGCTGGCAGAAGTACATCAACTCACTTCGTCTTCGTATCGCTCTCCATCTTTCAACAAATGGTAGCGTAACAAGCGAAGCTCATGCCGCAATCAAGGAAATCGTTGAGAATCCATCCAAGTACCCAGTTATTGAAAGCAACGCAGATAACATGGGTGTTGAGCCTAGTACAAACTCAGATGACTTCAACTGGGGCAAGAGCATTTCACAAGCTCTCTGGACAGGTTACACTCCATCACAGGCTATGCTTGATGCTTTGAACGTGCCAGCCAATGGTATTCCAACAGCAGATACCGACCCACGTATCCAGGTAATGTTGGATCCTAACCCAGATGGTGAGTATATCTCATACGATGTTACAAAAACTAGCTCACAAATTTCTGATATCGCTACAGAAAAAGGTAAGGACTATCAGAAACGTAAGCTTTATCCAGCTAACTACTATTGTGTACTTGACTCACAGGCTGTAGCAGGTTGGAAAGAATACGAAGGTAATTCCAACGTATTTGGTCTTTGGATGGGTGCTGCAGAAGTAAGCTTGAGCAAGTCTGAAGCCTATCTGATGGGCTATGGTGTAACCAAGGATGAGGCTAAAGCTAAGGCATGCTTCATCAAGGGTGTTGAACTTTCGACTGAATACTTCTGGAATGAGAAGAAAAACAGTTCTCTCTACAAGAAGGGTAATGACAGCTACAATGCTAACCGCGATTTGATTGAGCCGACAGCTGAAGAAATCGCTGCATACGCTGAAAAAGCTTGGAAGCCAACCCAAGAAGCTGTTTGTACTCAGTTGTGGTTAAACTTTGGTTGGACAAACTTGCTTGAGGCTTGGAATGTAACACGCCGTACAGGTTATCCAGAAGTAAGCTTTGCAAAGGACAATCAGCTGGCTAGCTATCCAACACCTCCGGGTCGTTTGCCTTATCCAAGTGATGAGTTGAACTACAACAAGGACAATGTCCAGGCTGCCATCAGCAAGTACTACAAGGAGCCTCTCGGCTACTTCAGCACTTTGTTCTGGGCAAAGGATGTTTACTACAAGATCGTAGCAGAACACTAAAATAATTATAAAAGGTGTGTCATTGTATGATGGCACACCTTTTTTGCATAACAACAAGATTATCACCTTTTGAATATTCCAGATAGAGTTTCAGCGCAAAAATTGCAAAACACTCTTCACCCTTCACCAACCCATTATAACCATCTGATACACAGAAGCTTTAGTAGGGTGAAGAGTCAGGCTGACTCTTCACCACTCTTCACCCCTCTTCACCTTATTAAATTTTTCCGTTTCTACTGCATCCATCAGAAAAATTCCGGCGGGTGAAGAGAGGTGAAGAGTGGTGAAGAGTGAGTGGGTACTCTTCACCTCCCGAAACCCCAGTGTTTATCGGGGTTTCAGGCGCAAAGGTGAAGGGTAAAGAGTAAAAAAGAGATTAGGATTCTATACGACACATCAGAAGAAAGCCTGATACGCCAATTCCTCCAATACGAGAGGACGCATCGTTTCTTGCCTCGCCTTGGCATATTATTGCCCTGTACTAGGGCAATATAGTGCCAAGGCGAGGCATTATATGAAAAGAGGCTTATTACAAATAGCTAGAATGCTACTTGATCTTCACTTCTATCTTAGCCTTGGCAGCATCAGCGCTGGAGCCGCCAACAAATATCTGGTAAGTGCCAGGAACCACACGGATGGTGTTGGTCTGGGCATCCCAACCCTCGAAACTCTTGCGAGGAAGATCAATGCTTACCATCTGGCGCTCGCCAGCCTTCAAAGACACACGCTTGAATGCCTTGAGACTCTTGATAGGACCATCCACATCATCCATGCGCTTGATATAAACCTGCGCTACTTCGGTACCCTCTCGCTTGCCCGTATTCTGCAAGGAGAACATCAGCTTGTAATCAGCAGCCTTGCTGCCACGCTTCTTGCTCTTCACCTGCATCAGGGTAGGCTTGCCGTACTCGAAAGTGGTATAACTCAAACCGTAACCGAATGGGAACAAAGGCTCACCCTTGAAATAACGATAGGTACGATTCTTCATCGTATAATCGAGGAAATCAGGAAGATCGTTCACACTCTTATAGAAGGTAACCGGAAGCTTGCCCGATGGATTCACCTCGCCAAAGAGAACCTTGGCTACAGCCTCACCACCCCGTTCACCAGGATACCATGCCTGAAGGATTGCCTCGGCATTTTCCGTCTCAGGAACCATGGCGATGGCACATCCAGAACAGTTGACAAAGACGACACGCTTGCCTGCCTGATGCAGCATGGCGATGACCTGACGCTGAGCCTTCGGCAACTCCAGATCGGTTCTGTCGCCGCCCTTGAATCCCGGTTCCTCAATCTCAAGCTGCTCTCCCTCCAGGTTTGGAGAGATACCGCCTACGAATACCACGGCATCCGCATCGCCCACCTCTGCCAGAATCTGCTCGTTGGTAGGCTTCGAAGTCTTCAGGATATCAAACTGCATCACAGCCACATCTTCCTTCTGAGTATAATCTATCTGAATCCTGACCGGCTTGCCTGCTTTCAGAGAGAGCGGTTTGATGATAGGCGCCACGCGGCCCCAGCACTCTCGCATATTCACGATGGTATCGCCATCCACTATCAGGCGGCAACCGTCATCAATACCCATATTGATGGTAAGATCCTCATCCCTGTCAGGAGTCAACACTCCCTCATAGCGGGCAGAGAAATGAGTAAGATTCACACCCGGTGCAAACACGGTATTACCACCATTGCTCAGATTGATGGCAGTCTTCATCACATCCGTAGCCACCGGCTCGCCCTTCTGATTCTGATTGTTCCAATAGGTAGCCTTCATTCCCTCACGGAAGAGGTTGAAACGGCTCTCCTGCACCTCGTTTCTTGTCAAGGTACAAGCCGGAACATACTTCACCTCTGTCCCCTTCATATAGTTGCGGATGCCCTGGAGGATGGTGGTAGAACTGGTAGGATAACCCGAATAGTTGCCTCGCAGCATGATGGAATCATTGGCATTAGGTCCCATCACCACAATCTTCTGATTGCGTTTCAATGGCAGCAGCTGGTTTCTGTTCTGAAGAAGTACGATACCTTCTTCAGCTATCTTCTCAGCCAGATCCTTATGAGCCTTGCAGGCGATGACGTTCTCAGGAATCTGAGTCCATGCCACGGTTTCATCCTTATCAAAATCGCCGAGCTTGAAACGAGCCACCAGCAGGCGCTTCAGGCTCTGGTTTACCTTATCTTCATTGATCATTCCCGCCTTCACAGCTTTCGGAATAGTACGATAGGCACTGCCGCATTCCAGGTCGGTACCGGCATTCACAGCCTGGGCAGTTGCCTCGGTAGCGGTCTTTGCTGTACCGTGATAGCCCGGCATATAGAAATCGTTGACTGCTCCACAATCGGAAGTAATCAATCCCTTGAATCCCCATTCGTCTCTGAGGATCTGGCGCTCAAACTTGGCGTTGGAACAGCAAGGAGCACCATCTATACGCTGATAGGCACACATCACCTCAGCCACATGTCCATCCTGTACCAGCGACTTGAAGGCAGGGAGATAAGTCTCCCACAAATCCCGGGCTGGCAGATTCTCCAGATTGAAGACGTGGCGATTCCACTCCGGACCGCTATGCACGGCGAAATGCTTGGCACAAGCCAGCGTCTTGACATACTGGGGATCTTAGACTGATCGGAAGCCGGAACGCCAGGAGCCGCCAGCGGTTTGCCGTCAAACGACTGTCCCTGCAGACCATTCACCACGGCAAGTCCCATACGTGTGGTGAGATAAGGATCTTCGCCATAAGTCTCCTGTCCGCGTCCCCATCTAGGATCACGGAAGATATTGACATTCGGAGTCCAGAAGCTCAGACTCTGATATCTCTTTACATTACCCGACTTCTTCGCTACCTGCGCCTTGGCTCTCGCCTCATCGCTTACGGCAGTAAACACCTGATAGAGCAAGGCATCATCCCAGGAAGAAGCCATGTGCATCGTGATAGGGAAAACCGTGGCATATCCGTTGCGTGCCACACCATGCAGCGCCTCGTTCCACCATTGAAACTGAGGGATACCCAGTCGGGAGATGGCAGGCGAAGCATCCATCATCAGCTTCGTCTTTTCCTCCAGGGTCAGGCGTGAAAGTAAGTCATTGGCTCTTGCCTCGGCAGAAAGGTTAGGGTTCTGATAAGGCAACAGCTGACTGGCTGGCTGTTGGGCATGAGCTGAGAGCGCCAGAGCGGACAGCATAGCCAATGTAAGTATTTGTTTCTTCATAACTGCTATTGTTATTACGTTAATATTGTATAGATTCGTTTTTTAAATGCAAAAATACATATTTTTCCTGAATACTGAGACTGATGAAGTGTTAAAAAACTCAGATTGTTTTCATTTTTATGTGATTACTTCCTAATTTTTTCGAATCATTCAAACAATAAAGCACTTTTTCCTTGCTGATTCCAAATATTAGTGCTAACTTTGCACTCAGAAACGACTCTATCTTTTTAGAAGACAAAGATACAATAAGAAAGATACAACAAGACAGTAAGATCGCAATAATATGGAAAAGATTCTAATAGTTGAAGACGATATCGCATTTGGAACCATGATTCAGACATGGCTCAGGAAGAAGGGATTTGAAGTGGAGAAAACCACTTCGGTCAAGGCTGCCATACAGGTTTGCGAGGAAGCAGAAAGAGGATTCGATCTGGTATTATCAGACCTCCGCCTTCCCGACCACGACGGCATCTTCCTACTGCAATGGATGAGAAAGCATGGCGTGCAGGTGCCTTTCATCGTGATGACCAGCTATGCAGAAATTCAGAATGTGGTGCTCGCCATGAAATCAGGTGCTACCGATTATGTGGCAAAACCTTTCCATCCGGAAATCCTTCTGGATAAGATCAAGGAAGCAATCAAGACTCCGAAAAAACAGGATCCGAATGCAGCCTCAGCAGATAGTCTGCATTCCACAGACTCAAATTCTACTCCTACAAACGCTGCACCTGGCAAGCAGGCAGGAAATCAGGCTTCCTCTGCCAATGGGGATGTGCCCAAATACCTGGAAGGTGAAAGCGAGGCTTCACGCAAGCTCTACAGTTTCGTTTCGCTGGTGGCCCTACCCCTATGTCGGTACTCATCCTGGGTGCCAGCGGTACAGGTAAGGAATATGTGGCTAGAAGAATCCATGAACTCAGCACAAGAGCCAACAAACCTTTCTTCGCACTCGACTGCGGTGCCATCCCAAAAGAAGTGGCGGCATCAGAATTCTTCGGTCATGTGAAGGGATCGTTTACGGGAGCTGACCAGGACAAGAAGGGCGCTTTCGAGATTGCCAACGGAGGAACTCTCTTCCTCGATGAGATGGGAAACCTGAACTATGAAGTACAGGTGCAGCTGCTCCGTGCCCTCCAGGAAAGAAAAATCCGTCCGGTAGGAAGCAACAGGAAATAGATATCGATATCCGACTGGTATGCGCTACCAATGAGAATCTGGCTCAACGCGTGGCAGAAGGCAACTTCCGTGAAGACCTCTACCACCGCATCAATGAGTTTACCATCTACATGCCGGAGCTGAAAGACCGTGGTGCCGACCTCTTCCTCTTTGCCGACCTCTTTATCAAGCACGCCAACAAGGAGCTGAACAGAAATGTGGAAGGACTCGACGGCAAAGCCAAGGAGCGAATTGCCGCCTACAACTGGCCGGGCAACCTGCGAGAATTGAACAATGTGATGAAACGAGCTACCCTGCTCGCCACCGGAAGATACATCGGAGTAACCGAACTGGAACAGAGTATGGCGCATATCCAGCCACAAGCCCCTACCGCCCTGCACGATGAGGAAACGGAACTGCAGAGAATAGAAGCTGCGCTGAAAGCAGCAGGCGGCAACAAGAGCAAGGCTGCACAATTGCTCGCCGTAGATAGAAAGACACTCTACAATAAGATGAAGAAATACGGTATCTGATAGAAAGAAGTACGGCTTTTGATGATATGGGAAAATGGGGAATCTGATGACCATTCCCCAACTTTTTGGGGAATAATTCCACACTAATTCCACAGTTTCCACAATGTAGAATTCTGGCACAAAAAGCATTTACTACTGATAATCAAACTATTAGATGATTCTTTTGTTTTTTGGCACGCAGATTGTGATATTAGAAAGTGAACACGCCAATGAGCGGTAACGCAAGCAAGGCTGTTCACAAAGAAAGTAATAAATATAATATTCACAATAAAAAAACAAAAGATTATGAAAAAGTTAGTTTTCGCAGCTATCGCTGCTATGGTTATGGTTTCAGTTAGCAATGTATTCGCCAGCAACAAGATGGCAAGCGTATCATCAGCTGCTCCAGTTGACACAGTAGCTCCAGCAGAACCAGCTGCTCCAGCAGACACAACAGTAGAGAAAGAGACTCCAGCAGAGACACCAGCTGAAACTCCAGCAGAGACTCCAGCAGACTCTACAGCAACAGATTCTACTGTAGCAGAGTAATATCACCTTTAAAAAATAGTAATTAACTGAGGAAAAGATAGAATAACACTAGTAATTACGCGTCGCTTTCAATCAGGCAGGAGACTAATGATAGAATTCATTGGTCTCCTGACTTGTTTTTAGCCCTTTTGTTTTCTAATATCATTTTTTTGCATTAACTTTGCAAACAAATATCTATTGAGCAAGATATCAGTCTGCTCATCATTTTAAACGATTTCTCATGCACAAGAACAATATTCCTCTCAAGGTAGCCCTCGGATATAGCGCCATTGCCATTATCATGATTCTGGCAATCAGTCTGGTGTATAGCAACACCAAGAGCATCAATGCCATCAATGAAGCTTCGCGCGAGTATATCCAGAAAAGGGGTGCCGCCGATAGTACCATCTCTTCCCTGCTCAAAGAGGAGCAGAGAAACCTGAAGCAACTGTCTGATGCCATGGCAGGAAGACCTACCCAAAACTATCTGCAGGATAAGGTGAAGAATCTGAATACGGGAAAGGATTCCATACTGGTTCACTCCAAGGCACCTCAAACCCACGAGGCGAAGAAGACTACGGTAGAGGTATTGAAGACCCGAAGGGGATTCTTCCGCCGACTCGCCGATGCCTTCAAGAAGGAGCACGCCGAAACCTTGAGCGTAAAACAGGACAGCAACCGGGCTGTCATCGATTCTGTTACCACCCCAGTAAACGTGGCGGAAAACGTGGCAAACATCCTAGAACAGATAGACAAGAAGGAGAAAGTGGAAACGCAAGGCCACAAGCAGAACATCAATAGGGAGATGGAAGAGCTGAAGATGGTGAGTGCCAAACTCGCCCTGCGCTCCGCCAAACATCTGAGCGATGTGCACCAGCGTGAGAAAGACAACATGCAGGAAGCCATCAAGAAGGCGATGGAAGCAAGAAAGCATCTGTTGTGGCAGATGGAACTGCTCGCCATCGTAGCCTTCTTTGCCATCGTCATCATGATCTGGTTTATCTGGCGCGATGCCAGAAAGGAACGTATCTACAGAGAAAACCTGGAGGCTGCCAATGAGGAAATCCAGCGTATCATGAACCAGCGCGAGCGCCTGCTCCTCACCATCACCCACGATATCAAGGCGCCAGCTGCCTCTATCTCGGGCTTCATCGATCTGATGAAAGATTACGTCAGCAATCCTCAGGGCATCGAATGTCTCCAGAACATCAAGAACTCTGCCGTTCATCTTTCACATCTCGTTGCCTCGCTGCTCGATTATCATCAGTTGGAGAACGGACTGATGAAGGTTCAGCCTACCTCTTTCTCACCGGCACAACTGGTAGCAGAATCGGTAGAGGGAATGAAATTGCGGGCAGAAGAGAAAGGATTGGAGATTTCATTCGAATGCAAGATGAAGGGGATGGGAACTTCGGATTCTCAAATGAAGAAGGAATTCTTCCGTGCTGATGCCTTCCGCATTCGTCAGATATTGGATAATCTGGTAAGCAACGCCATCAAATATACTGACCGGGGCAGCGTTACCATCCAGGCACAGGTTTCAGAAATCCTGGGCAAGCCTACGCTTACCCTGAGCGTAAAGGATACGGGAAAGGGAATGACCGATGAGGAGAAACAGAAAGTGTTCCAGGCGTTTACGAGATTGAAGAGCGCCCAGGGCATCGAGGGTACCGGTTTGGGATTGTCCATCACCCAGGAACTGGTTTCGCTGCTTGGCGGAGAAATCATTCTCCACTCTACCCTGGGCAAAGGTTCTACATTCATCGTCACCATCCCTATCGAGCCAGCCCCAAAGGAGGAGTCTCAGGAAATGGCTCCATCTGAAATGAAGCATGATCCTTCTCCCGATTCTGCTCAAGATAAGGAAGGACAGAATTCTGGCAGCCATCAGGTTACTGATATAAAGAAGAAGCCGGAATTTGCCAACCACAAGATTCTGATTCTGGATGATGACAAGCTGCAGCTCCAGCTTCTCCAGGAGATGTTGCGCCGCATCGTAGGCGACACCTGGCAGGTTTTCGCCTGCAATCATGTGATGGATGCCCTCACCACGCTGCATAACGAGCAGCCAGCCCTGATGCTGATGGATATCGAAATGCCGGAGATGAACGGCATGGATATGATTGCCCACATCAACCATACCAATATGATGGTGGTGGCGATGACGGCTCACGATACAAGCATCTTGGGACAGCTCCTGAAAGCAGGCTTCGACGATTGCCTGTTCAAGCCATTCAGTATGGAGAAACTGTCTGATATCCTGGGAATAGAGTCCCAGCCTCAACTGGATGCCCAGTCTGGAACTCCATCCCAGCCTGATTCATCACTCCAGCCAGTTTTATCATCCCAGCAGAAATCCAATCCTCAGCTGGATGCTCTTCTTGCTTTTGCCGGAGGCGACGAAGAAGCGGCGAAGGAGATTCTTGATACCGTGAAGCAGGAACTTGCCGCTCATCTCACGAATCTGAAAGAAGCCGTAGAAGAGGAATTCTTATCTACCGACCGCATAGGAAAGGCGGCACATAAGCTCCTCCCTATCGCCACCATGATGCAGATGGGATGCCTCGAAGAACTCAAGGATCTCTCCCCAGAATACATCGGCGAGATAGAAGAAGCCGAGATCAGAGAAAAACTGCAGGTTGTGATTACGACCTTATCTGCTGCGGTGTCAGACCTGTATGCTTCTTGAAATATCGGCAGAAGAAACTGACGTCGGCAAAATGAAACTCCCAAGCCATCTCCTTGATGCTTTGCGTGGTCCGCTTAAGATGCATCTTGAGTTGCAGAATCACGTATTGGTCGATGATGGTCTTGGGGGTATGCCCCGTCACCTGATTCACGATGTTGGTCAGATATTTCGAGGAGATATTCATCTGGGCAGCATAATAGTTCACATCCCTTGAAATCTTGTAATCCCTCTCCAGCAGCATCATAAAGTGATTGAACAATTCTCTTATCCGATACGACTTCACTTCATCTGGTCGGTATTGCGGATTGCGCTGAAGATACTCATGAAAACCGATGAAGAACGCCTTCAACTGGCACAATACCAACTGCGAGATACAGGTACACTCCGACTGGTCGAAATATACCTTCAATAAACCAAACATCCCATTGATGATGTTTGTCACCACAGGGGTATCCTGCCTGCAGCGGTCTTCCCGCAAGGAAGAATACACCGTCTGCTCCAGCTGCAAGCTTGCTTCGCGAAGCAAGGAAGGATTATATTTCAGGATTTCGGCCTGGAAACTGTTCGCAGTTTGAGGGGATTTGCAATCCCCGTTTTCAGTTTCTGGGGATCTGCAATCCCCATTTTCAGTTTGAGGGGATTTGCAATCCCCGTCAACCTTCAATTCCACTACATCATTCGGGAACAGGGTAATCACCGCCCCCTCATAAAGTTCCCAATCCTTATAATTCACATTCAGCATAGCCTTTCCTTTCCGGCAAATCAATACTGCTCCGTAAGTCAATACTTGCGGACCATCCTGCCATTCCTCCAAACCAGAGCGAAAAAGGCTTGCTTCCTGCTGACTGCTTAATTCTGATAATTCCATCTACACCTTATTATATATAGAGTTATTATATCTCTTTATTCCTATTTCGGTTGCAAAATTACACAAAATATGTGAGATAAAAGAACTATTATTCCCAAATCGTCCATCCACTGCGAAATATTTAAAGCGATTGTTCGCTCAAAACTCCGTATCTTTGCACCCGAAATTCAAAAAGTAATGATCAATGATTAAGAACATTTTATTTGTAAGCCTTCTGCTTGCAGGAGGAACCCATTGGGCTTCGGCTCAATCACAAACCACCGTAGGAGCGGCTTCTTCCTTGCCAGTCAGCAAGAAAGAAAACATGACCATCAGCCAGCTCTTCCAAAAGGTGGAGGATAACAGTAAAACTCTTCGCACTTCATTATCAGGAGTAGAAGCAGCCCATCTCGGCATCGAAGCGGCTAAAAGCAAAAAACTGCCCGACCTCGATGCTTCCCTCTCTTTCAGTTACATCGGCAATGCGCTGATTACCGACCGTAACTTCAGCAACGTTCATGGTCTGAAATCCCCACATTTCGGCAACAACTTCGCCTTCCAGGCACAGCAGGTGGTTTACGCCGGTGGAGCCATCAATGCAGGCATCAAACTCGCCGAACTCGGAAAGCAGCAGGCAGAAGTAGGCGTAAAACTCACCCGTCAGCAGATTCGCTTCATCGCCCTCGGCCAATATCTCGACCTTTATAAGATAGACAACCGTATCAAGGTGTATGAAAAGAACATCGAGTTGACCCGCCAGCTCATCGATGACATCAAGGAGAAACAGACACACGGAATGGCGCTGAAGAATGACATCACCCGATACGAACTCCAGATGGAAAGTCTCAAACTCGGTCTTACGGCGCTCCGAAACAACCGGAGCATCCTGAACCATCAGCTTTGCAATACCCTAGGAATGAACCAGGGAAGCCAAAAGAATGAAGGAAGCCAGATGAACCAGACAAGCCAGGAGATTCAGATTATCCCCGATGCCACTATCGCCGACAAGACCTACGGCAAGGAGGGCGAGGCTTACTGGCAGACGGCAGGCGCCCAAAATTCCCCACTCCTGGAGCAGAGTAGTAACGCCATCCGCATCGCCGAACAGAAAGAGAAGATTGCCAAGAGCGATCTTCTGCCAAAAGTAGCTTTCGTTGCCACAGATAACTTCGATGGACCTATCCTCTTCGAATTGCCACCTGTTGACAAGAACCTCAACGTCTGGTATGTGGGCGTGGGCGTGAAATACAGCCTCAGCTCTCTCTTCAAGAGCAACAAGCGCATCAAGCAGGCTGCCGTGGAAACCCGTCAGGCTAAAGAGGCACATGCCGTTCAGGCAGAGCAGCTTAACAATAATGTGCAGGCTGCCTACGTGCAGTATCAGCAAACCTACGTAGAACTGGAAACGCAGCGAAAGAGCGTAGAGCTGGCACAGCAGAACTACGATGTGATGAATGCCCGCTATCTCAGCCAGCTCGCCCTGGTTACGGATATGGTGGATGCCTCCAACCTCAAGCTCAATGCCGAGCTCAGCGAGGTGGATGCCCGCATCAACATCGTTTATGCCTACTATCGCATGAAGTACGTGGCAGGAGAAATTTAACAAAAACGTGGCAGGAGAAATTTAATTTTAAAAACAGAATTAAGAGTTTTTATCGAAAACTATTATCAAGAGATTATGAGCAAGAAGATTATCAAGAGAATATATAATGTAGTGATTATCCTCCTTTTTCTGGGAGCTATCGGCTGGTGTTTCAGCCATTTCTATCATGGCAGCGATGTGGCTTACACAGATGATGCACAGGTAAACCGCCATATCACCCCTATCAATACCCGTGTACCGGGATTCATCAAGGAGATTCGTTTCAACGACTATCAGCACGTAAAGAAGGGCGATACCCTCGTTATCATCGAGGATGCTGAGTTCCGCCTGCATGTGGCTCAGGCAGAGGCTGGCTTGCGTGGCTCTAAGTCAAGTTCTTCGGTGGTAACCGCCAGTATGGGCACCACCAATACCAATGTGCAGACAGCTGCTGCCGGCATCGAGGAGGCTCGTGTGGATATGATGAATGCCAAGCAGGACTTCGACCGCTTTGCGGCTTTGATGAAGAAGGATGCGGTAACCCGTCAGCAATATGACAATGCCTATGCCCGTTATCTGGGAGCCAAGGCACGTTATGAGCAGGCAAGCAGCCGCAAGGCAAGTGCAGCTTCTGTCCGCAATGTGCAGACCCAGCAGCTTGGCGGTTCCCGTGCCGGAGAGAGCGTGGCTGAGGCACAACTCAATCTGGCTCGCCTGAATCTTTCCTATACCGTAATCGTGGCAACCTGCGATGGCGTGATGGGAAGAAAGGATATTCACGAGGGACAGCTGGTGCAGCCTGGTCAGATGCTCGCCCGCATCGTGGATGACAATGATGTTTGGGTGGTAGCCAATTATCGTGAGACTCAAATGGACGGCATCACCGTGGGCAAGACTGTAGATTTTACCGCCGATGCCATCCCGGGTGTAGTATTCCATGGCAAGGTAGAAGCCCTTTCTGCCGCAGCCGGCAATGCCTATTCCATGATTCCTGTGGATAATGCCACCGGCAACTTCGTAAAGGTAGAGCAGCGTGTGCCTGTTCGCATCGCCCTCACCAAGGACAATGACCCGAAACAGATAGCCCTGCTCCGCGCCGGACTGAACGTAGAAACCAAGGTTCGTATCAAATAGAATGTTCTATAAACTATAAATTATAAACTATCAAGAATGTTCTATAAACTATAAATTATTAATTATAAAAAATGCCAGGACCTCCAATGCTTCAGGGACCCTTCCGGGTTCCTTCGTTCAATGGATATATTCCTCGCCGATTACAGCCATGGATTTATCTCCTCTTCGCCTTCATCTTCCTGATGTCGGGCGGAATCTATGGAGGAGCCATGAGCCAGGTAATGGGCGAGTACAGTTTGATGAGAGAAGACGTGCTCATGATCATCATGTTCAACGTGGTGGGTGTGGCGATGCCATTCCCTTTTCTCTTCAAGATGAAATTCCACTTTACCAACCGCCAGCTCCTGCTGAATGCGGCACTGGTAGTGGCAACTTGTAATTTTCTCATCATGTGGACCGACTCAGTGCCCTTGATGTGCATCCTCGCTTACATCGCAGGCTTCTTCAAGCTCTGCGGAACCTTCGAATGTATGAGCACCATCCAGTTGTGGATGACCTCCAAGCGCGATTTCACCATCTTCTTCCCCCTGCTCTACTGCATCGTACTGGGAAACATGTTCCTCTCGCCTTGGATTACCGAACACCTGATTTACATCTATCAGGATTGGCGCATCATCAACTGGACGATGACGGGAGCCCTGCTCCTGGTGGCACTCATCGTGTACGTCACCACCCACGACTTCCGCTTCATGAAACCTCTGCCCTTCATCAGTCTCGACTATCTGGGCTGCATCCTGTGGTCGGCATGGATGCTGGAGTTCATCTTCTTCTTCACCTATGGCGAGCACTACAACTGGCTCGATTCGAAGATCATGCAGATGGATGTATTGCTTTTCATCCTTACCGGATATTTCTGCATCCAGCGAATGCTCCACATCCGTCACCCTTACATCGAGCCGGCGGCGTGGAAGTATAAGCGACTCATCCCGCTGCTCATCCTCTTCGCCTTCGTAGAGTTTATGGGCAGTACGCCTAAAGTGCTGCAAACCGCCTTTACGGGTGGCGTGCTGCATTTCGGCAACATCACCACCAATGTGCTCAACTTCGTGGAATGGACGGGAGCCATCGTCGGCTGCCTCTTCTGCCTCTTCTGGTGCAAGGTGATCTGTCAGAAATACACCCGTCTGCTCACGATAGGTGTGGCAACGATGGTATGTTATCCTGTGATGATGTATTTCCTCATCGATCCGGGTCTCAACATCGAGGCACTTTATCTGCCCTGTTTTCTCAGAAGCTTCGGCAACGCCATCTTCTTCTGCATGCTCACCGTGTATCTGGAAGAACTGATGCCGTTTCAGCATTTCTTCATGGGATTGACGATGGCAGGCATCATCCGCAACGGTCCGATGTCAGCGATGTGCTCAGGCCTTTACAGTTTCGGACTCCGTTATCAGATGGCAGACAACATGTCGCGCGGCTTGCCCTACGATGCCACCAATCTTCTGATGCTCAGCATCCGGAATCTCTATGGCATCACCTGCCTCATCGGCATTGCCGTGCTGATTATCTTCCTGCTCTGGGATGTACAGCCCGTGAGAAGTACCCTGAAGAAGATGCCTTCCTGGAACTTCGTGGGTAAGAGGATGAAGAAAAAGAAAGGATTTGCGAAATAAAACCTATTATCATTACGGCTGTCAGTTTCTTATAAACTGGCAGCCGTTTTTGCTATCCAGCTACCCAAAACAACCCGAAAAAGAGAAAAAGCCTGAAGAATCTTTGCTTTTTCAAACTTTATCCGTACCTTTGCAGTATGAAAACATTATTAGACGTTCATACACATACCATAGCATCGGGTCATGCCTTCAGCAGTTTGCAGGAAATGACCTTGGCTGCAAAAGAAAAGGGGTTGGAAATACTGGGAATCACAGAGCACGGACCACATATCCCAGGCACCTGTGATCCCATCTATTTCAGAAACCTGCATTGTGTTCCCCGTCAGCTCTATGGAATCAGGCTGATGCTGGGAGCAGAACTCAACATCCTCAATACCCAGGGCGATATTGACCTCGATGAGGATTACTGGCGCATACTTGATATCCGAATCGCTGGCATTCATAGCCTTTGCTGGCAGGGAGGAACCAAGGAAGAGAATACGCAGGGTGTCATCAATGCCATGCGCAATCCATTCGTGCAGATTATCTCCCATCCTGGAGATGGAACGGCAGAACTGGATTTCGAGGCTCTGATGAAGGTTTCCAAGGAGACGCATACCCTGCTCGAAATCAACAATCACTCCATGGCTCCCATCCGCCACAAAACGGTGGCAGCTCCTAATAACCTGGAACTGCTGGAACTTGCCAAGAAATACGAGACACCTGTCATCTTTGGAAGTGATGCCCACTTCTCTACCATGATTGCCGACTATAGCAACATCATGCCGCTGGTAGAGAAAGCTGAGTTCCCGAAAGAACTGATTCTCAACTATCAGCCGGAGAAGTTCATGGCTTATCTCAAGCCTACCCCTGAGAAATAGGAAAAAATCGTTTCACATTTCATTTGCACTACTATGATTATAGAGGAAATTATCAAGTATAACGAGGAATTCGTAGCCAACAAGGGCTACGAGAAGTATCTTACGAGCAAATATCCAGACAAGAAACTTGCCATTCTTTCCTGTATGGATACCCGCCTGACAGAGCTTCTGCCAGCAGCCTTGGGATTGAAGAATGGAGATGCCAAGCTCATCAAGAATGCCGGTGGACTGGTTATCAGTCCATTCGACTCCGCCATGCGCAGCCTCCTGGTTGCCATTTACGAACTGGGTGTAGAGGAAATCATGGTCATCGCCCACTCCAACTGCGGTGCCTGCCACATGAACGGACAGCAGATGAAGGAATTGATGCTCAAGCGTGGCATCCATCAGGATGTTATCGACACTATCGGACTTTGCGGTATCGACCTAGACCATTGGCTGGAGGGATTCCACGACACCGAGGATTCTGTAAGAAATACGATTAATACCATCCGTACCCACCCTCTTGTACCAAAGGATGTCAATCTGCATGGTTATATCATCGATTCCCAGACGGGTAAGCTCACAGAAGTAAAATAAGAAACCATTCAGTTGATGAAAAGAGAAGTCAGCCGGTGATGAAGAAGAAAATGTATCATCACTGGCTGATGTCTGAAAAGATTTAGAAAGTGAACTGCTCCAGTTTCAAGCCATTCTTGGTAAGAGCTTCAATCTTTGGAACCAGTGTAGTGAAATGCTCAGAAGCCATGTGAGCTTTCAGAACCTCCTCGTTCTCCCATGTCTCGCAGATCATCATCACACCATTGCGAGTTCCACTGGTGAAATAGTCGTAGGCAATATTGCCATTGTCCTTCAAGGACTTCTCTACCAGCTCCTTACACAAAGCGTTGATTTCCTCAACCTTTACCTCCTCCTTTTTCTCAAAAAATACATTTAATCTAATCATAGTTCTTTATTTTTAATATTAACTTTGTATTCAATTGCTGGTTGCAAAATTACCTATTTTTTATGAATCCCCAACTAATTATGCGCTATATTTTTGTTAAAATTAGAAGTTTTTCCATTTTTTCTTGCGTCATTAAGATAAAAAACGTATATTTGCAGCAGTTTAAATACGCAAGCTTATGAAAGAGAAAAGATATACATTGCCAGAAGAGCAGAAAGATGCAGCTTTCGTAGCAGAGTCAGCACCAGCCTATCACGGAAATGCCGCCATAGCACTTCCCGAGGACGAATGTGCAGAAGAAGATATTGACTGGAATAAGATTCCTGTTGGCTGGTATCCTGCCAATGAAGAAGAAGCCGTGGCTAGGATTGAAGCTATTGAGGAAGAGTATGAGAATGGGCAATATATTGATGCAGAAGAATTTGAAAAAGAACTAATTGCACAATATCCATGGCTAGCATAAGATTAACACTTTATTTCAAAAAGGAATTAAAGACTGTTATCGACTATGGATTAGTAGAATTCGGTAAGACCACAGTAAAGCGATTCCATAATGAGTATAAAGACATCAAGCATCGCCTGATGCTTCATCCTCTTTCTTCACCCAGAGAGCCATTGCTTAAGCGATTCCACCGCCCTTACCATAGTGCGATTATCAAGGAGAATTGGAAGATTATCTATCGCTACGACGAAGCCAACGACCTCATCATTTTCGTAGATTTATGGGATATGAGAAGAAGCCCTAGATATTTGATTAGACAATTCAAAAGAAAACTATAAAGGAAAGAGCTCTAACTGTATGGTTGAAACGGGCTGAAAGCCCAAAAGCTCGTAGCCCAGGGCAGCGCCCTGGGTACACTCGCAGTCAGCAATGCGCCCTGCAAGGGCAAAAGCTTCGTATAACACTCTATATTAGAACACATAGAAATAGCGTTTAAGATCACAATTTGCGACCTTAAACTATTGGTTTTCAACTATTTTATTTATTTTCCTTTCCCCTTATCACCTCCAATACCTTACCGAGATGATAAGTTACCAAGCCATCCTCATAGGTGGTGTCCAATACCTGAACCACGGCACTATCCCTATCCGAATGATAACCCACATAAAACCTTATCGCATCGAAACGACGGAGATAACGCTTGCCATCAGCCTCATCAATATAAGTATATTTGTTAAGCGTGGTCTGCTTCAGCGAACGGTACTCCTCGGTCTTCACACCAGATACAATCTCCTCGAAATATACCTTCTCAATAATCAGCGTCAAAACCTTCAACCCCGACAGATTTAACTGCGATGGCTTTTTCTCTATTCGCTGCTCCAGACATTGCTGTTCTTTGTTGTAGGCAAAGTAGATGATAGTGCCATTCATGATTTTCTGAATGATACTGTCGATGATTTCCAGCGGAACCTGATACCATTCCGTAGCCTCATGCATCTCTCCCTTATCATCAGCCACCTTAAAACGGAAGTTCACCGTCTGCAACACCTGATGCACCAGGTCCTCAAACTTCTGGGAGTGCATGTTCACTATCTTGTAAGTGCTTACAATCTCTACAGGTGCCATCAGATAAGTAGGCTCGTGCTCGGCATTTGCCACACGTTCCTCTACCCGATTCGTAGAGAAACCTATTTTATAGAGATTCTTGATGTTACGAATTTCCGGATTCTCAGATTTCGAACGAAGCACGTAGATATAACCCGTCACCTGATCTTCCTGCTTCACATCCTCAGGATTGAAGAAATGAGCATCTGTCTCCTCCAGAGTTTCGGTGATGGCATAGCCACTTGCCACCACATTCTTGCGAAGTGTCTGGAGATAGATATCCGACTCCGTACCATTCTCATAGATACAGCGGGTTCTGCCATCGGGCAAACCATTAGTACCCTTTTTCTTCTCAAGAATCTCATATAACAAAACCATCTGACCATCTACAAAATAATAGCGTCCAGCCAATAAGCTCGTCGTCTTCGAGATTCTCTGTAACTGTCGTTTCCCTGTCTTCAAATCCTGATGCACCTGTTCGAAGAGCGGCTTAAACTGTGCGAAATCTTCACATGGTTTTCTTTGCGCCACATGGTCGGGCGCATCCTTCTTCTGAGCCATCACGCCTTTCATGTCGGCAGGCACATCGAAGAGTTTTGCCTCCTGATAGGAAACATCCATCAAGGGATCGCTGAATATATCTTCTAATTCTTTATCAATATCCATATCACTATATATAATAATGTGAAAAATATAGCCTATCCCAACAGATGATACTCATCATACTGTCTGAGGCTATCTGTTGCCTTGGTTCGCAGAGCCTTGAGCGATGCAGCAAGCAACTTTTCTTTCAAGCCACCATCTGCTGTGGGTTCGCTACCATGCTCTGCCACCCACTTGTTGATTTCAAGCAATTTCTGTGCCAGCCTGTCATCGGGCGTCGGTGCCTTCGGTTTCGGACGTACATCCGCCAACAAGGGGTTATCAAATATCTCTAATAATTCTTCTGGCCAATCCATTTATGTTAATGTTAAATGTTACTTTTCCGGCTCATACTCCAATCCCATCATTTTTCGAATCTTCAGGTTCTTGAGTTTCTGGAATGCAGCAGCCAGTTCCCTTACCTTCGGGTCAGGGTCGTTGATGTCTGGGCGCAGACCATCATGCTCTGCCACCCATTGCTTATAAGGTCCCTTGAACAGCATCATCGCCTGTTCGATGGTCATATCGAATTTCTGTTCAGCCATCGTATCCTGGATAATCTTCAGGGTCTGCTTATCCACATTCTTCGACAACACCTCGTAAGCACGCTGGAAAGGGTTGATGGAATCAATCAGATTGATGCTCAACTGGTCGATGTTAATCATTCGGTTTGCCAGTTTGATGAGGCGATTGCCTTCCGACTCCTTCTCCTCATCGTTTGCCGAAGCATCGAAGTCGATAGGATTTCCCTTATCATCCACCACTTCACCACCCTTGACAAGGGTATCAAGCAGCAGGCGCTGGCGAACTTCTTCCACTTCGTCCTCGCTCAAATCCGGATACTTTTCACGAATCACTTTCGGAATGAGCGTTTTGGTGATGGTTTCAGCCGTAGTACTTCCGCTGATGGCTTTCACCACAAGTTCGTCTTGCAAGATAGCAGCCTTCAAATCATCCAACTGATCCACTACAATCATCTTCGTCTTCTCGCTCGACAAAGGTTTCAAACCCTCTATCACCAGGGTACGGGCATCCAGCGGACTACCTTCATCACTATCCACATCCTTCACCGTCTTGAAATGCCAACTTGGCGCCATTACCTGCTCCATCAGAAGCGATGCGGTAATGGCTTTCAGAAAGTCGTTCACCGCCACCTTCACATCGGGCTGATTGGCATCAGGCATTCCTATCATGTTCACAAACTTGGCGGTTTCCTTGCCTTCGCAATCACGGGTGCATCTTCCGATAATCTGCACCACTTCGGTCAGCGAGCCACGCACACCGATGGTCAGACATTCCTCACACCATTGCCAGTCGAAACCTTCCTTGGCAGTACCCAGAGCGATGATAATATCTACATCATCACGCTTCTTTATTCGCTGCAAATATCCCTGCACCAGATTGCGGGTCTCAGCATGATCTTCCACCAGATCGGCAACCTTCAGCAGTCTGCCGTCCTTAGTTCTGATGTGATAGATGCCGCCATTGTTGTAATCCCGTTCCTCTACCTTACCGATGATTTTGATGATTTCATCCACCTCCGTGTATTTACCCAAACCGCTGGATGCTCGGGAGTTGACACTCGGAATATGGATGATGGTCTTCTTGGTAGTATCCAGCACCTCGGCAATATGGTCGAGATAACTGCCGTGATAGAAGTGATAGCCTAGGACGAGGTTCTTGAGATAGCGATAACCGTTGAGCTGCTGATAATAGTTGTAGGTTACCGGGAAGAAACGGGCCTCATCCTCTGCCCTCAACACCGGAACACCATCACCTCGGAAGTAACTGCCCGTCATGGCAACAATATGACCGGTGGAATTATTCATCACCCGGCGCACGATGTCGCCCAGTCCACTGTTCACATCAGCACTTGTATGATGAAACTCATCTATCGCCAAGAGACAATCATTAAACTCCTCGTCACTTATTTCCTTCATGCCGTTTCTTAGTGTGGCATGGGCGCAAACCAGGATATTGTTTTTATCTTGATGAAAGAAATTTTTAAAGCGTACCGCCTTATCTTTCTCGTCGGTAGTATCGCAAAGATTATACTGTTGCGCCACCCTCCAATCGGCGAAGAAGCCATACTTCATCAGATCGGTGTTTTGGAAAGAGCGGCCGATACTCTTTTCCGGTACAGCCACTACTACCTTCTTGATGCCCTGATTCTTCAACTTATCCAGGGCGATGAACATCAAGGCGCGACTCTTGCCAGATGCCGGTGGTGCCTTGATAAGCAGAAAGCGATGGTTGCGGGCTTCGTAAGCCTTGGCTTGCATCTCTCGCATACCGAGTTCATTGGTATTGCTCGATTTACCCGTTTGCTGATACTTGATATCAACGATGTTATCATTTATCTTGTTCATAAGCCTTTATATTTTTATTATTCCATAAATATTCTCCAGCTACGAGTTGTTTTTCTATTGTTGTAAAATGCTTGTCACCAGAATCATAGGTAAAGTTATCAAACTCTTCTTTAGTCATCAACTCCCCCATTTCTAATGCATTTTGCATATACTCATTGGTAGCCCAATCTTGCTCCAAGACTTTCCCATCCCGATTGGTGACAAAAGCCTTTAATTTACCTTCTATATTTTGGAAACGAACTATGATGTCATCTTCCCAATAATAGACATAAACAGAATCGCCTCTTTTTAAAGTATGCGATATGTAACTATCTCGTTTTGACATAAGCGTATGATAAAATTATTTCTTAGGTCATAACCCTATTTCTTTTTCAAATTGTCTTCTTAGTCCAGGTCCTTCCGAAGACCAAAAGCCATCAAGCATAAAACCATCAGGATTTTCCTGACGATCTTTTATTTCATCTTTCAAATCCTTGAGTTCCTCGGCTGAGAAATCATCACGAGTGAAACCATTCTCTTTTAATTCTTCATCTACCTGCTTTTCTATTTCATCGAGTTCTATATTCACATGAGTTAGTTTCTTACCAAAGAAATAAACACATAGTAGTCTTTCTATTGGCTTATCTGTAAAGATAGAACCATAGAGCAAATGTTTCATATCTTCGTCTACATCATAATAAGAGGTAGATGAGTTACCATCAACTTCGTATCTTAGACTTTTACCCTCACATTCCAAGCGAATAGATTGTACAGGGAGCAAGTCGTATACATCCGGCTTGCACAATATATCTTCCACGTATGGAGCAATATCTAAAGTCAAATAAAGCTCGTCGCAATTATCATTTGTCGTAGCATATTCATCCCAATTAGCCTTTGATAAAGGTACAACCAGCTCATCGCCTTCACGCTTAGGCATACGGATTTCAACCTTATGGGCAGCAGGAAGATTATTTTCATCAATAGGATAATCAAACAAATGCAGTTTACCCTTAACACCTTCTATAGGTTTATCGAACATATAAGCATCTTTGAGCACCCACTTATATTGCGACTCATCAGGCGAAGCCCAAAGAGAATCAGACTCTGTTTCTATTCTGTCTAACGTTACATATCCAATGATAGCACCATAAGGAAACTCATTTGCTTGTGGTAAATTACCAAAGAGAATATCGTTGCTTATAGTTGACGCCCATTCCAAAGGCATTCCACCTAGCATATTCATACTAAACTTCTTGCTGGCATGTATGAGTATTCTACCAGGATTTTCTTTCGGTTTCCATGTTCTATTCTCTACATCCTTAATACCAGAGCAAATCATTGTTGCCCAAGGCTGTTGTACCGATAATACTTTCATTAGTTTAATATTTTAAAGGTTATTATTTCTTGTTAGCTGTCATTTTCTCATAGAGTTTGAAGAGGCATTCCAATCGAGCCTCATCATTTGGGAACGGAGCGCCAGGATAGCAGCTTTCTACGATGGCATCCAGTTTCTCATGTGCAGCACGCAAATCCTCCGGCATCTTTTCCGGGTCGTAAAGATCTGCAAGCGTCTTCTCGGGATAGTTTTCACGAGCCAGAAGCACATTCGTTGCCGCCTCTTCAATCTCGGACTTCTTGGTGTCGGAGATGGATGGGAAGGGGAAAGTGTTGTAGCAGAGACCTGCGGAATATCTGTAATCAGTCTTTAATCTGCCTCCGACAGTACGAACCCATACCATGTGCATCTCGCTGGTGAGGATGCCAAAGAGCCATAGTGATGCGTCATAGATAGCGAAAGCTGAATCTGAAATAACAGTTCCTTTGTCCAAGAACCCCATAGGAATGTACTTTCGCCTTTCAGACGATACACGAGGAATGATAATCTTGTCTCTATCTAATATCGGATGCTCTCTAAACTGATAAGGTTTTTCTGCCAATTTCAAACAAGCAGCATCAGTACTATCCAACCGAAGTTCTTTAGTTCTTTCTACACGCCTAGCAATCTCTTCATTTTTCAATGCCTCATCAGCATCCTGTTCGTCTATCCACAAACAGTATCTAGGCTTCCCATTTATAAATTCTTCAGAACCATACATCATTCGCAAATACTTAGAGAATGATGAATATTTGGCTATAAAATCTTCATATTCAACTTTGTTGAACAACAAGTTACCATTATCATAAGGCATGCAGCCAAAGCATAATTTCGGATAGCCATCAGGTGTATGAACATCCTTATGTACTATCGTTTCTGTTCCTACAGATAAATAAGGATTTATTACAGAAGATTCTATTTGTTTGTCGGAGGTAAACAATAGTTTTTTATTATTACTCTTATTAAACACCCCAACAATCACAACAGTAACACCGGCATTATATTTTGCATTATTGGTCCATTTGAAAGAAGTATAAGCAAAAGCTATTTCTTCATTCATTTTCAAAATTTGAGGCCAAAGCACAGATACTTGTTCTCCTTGGCATATTGAGTTTGTACTCACATAAGCGTACTTGGCTTTGGATTCATGAATATATTTTGCTCCCAAATAGAACCAAATTGTGATATAATCCAGTATCTTACTATTCTTCAATTTACCAAAGACATAACTTATATCTTCTTTCTGCTCCTTGGTTTGCAATTTGCTCCCCAAATACGGTGGATTTCCAAATACAAACACTTCTTCATCCTTGGTATGTGGGCATACCACCTCCCAATCCATTCTACAGGCATTACCACATTTTATCTGGTTGATATTATGCAAAGGCAAGGCAGCAACATTCACACCGAAATCGGCGTGAAACTTGTTGTTCATCTGATGCTCGGCAAGCCAAAGCGAAAGCATGGCTACCTCGTGAGGGAAATCGAGAAGTTCAATTCCAAAGAACTGCTCCAAACGGATACACGAACCATCAATAAAATCGAGCATCTGCTCCTGCGTACACTTCTTGCGGAGATGCAGAATATCCATTTCGAGCAAGCGCAACTGCTTATAAGTGATAATCAGGAAATTACCACTACCACAAGCTGGATCAAAGAACTTCATCTTGCTCATTCTTACCATCAGTCTATTGCAACCATTGATGATTGGTCGGCACTCGTCAGTAAACTGATTATGAGTCAATAAGCTCAAATCATACAGATTCTTCTTCTGCTCGTAAAACTCTTCCAGTTTCTTATATTCCCCTCTCAAATCATCCATAAAGAGTGGATTGATTACCTTCATGATATTAGGCACACTGGTGTAGTGCATACCCTCCTTGGCACGCACATCAGGATTCACCACCGCCTGAATCATACTACCGAAAATATCCGGATTGATGTCCTTCCAATCCAATTCGCCGCATTCGATGATAATCTTTCTAGCCTTATAACCCATTTTTGGGATAGGAATGTCTGAGGCAAAAAGACCGCCATTCACGTAAGGAAACTGATTGATTTCCTTGGTAAGTTCTTCCGAACGCTCCCTATCTGGCACATTCATCACCTGGAATGCCTGACCTAGCATCTCGCCGAGATCGGAACCATCTTCCTTGGTAAATTGCTTGATAAAGTTGGTAAAGAGATTTTCTGTAAAGATACCTGTGTCTTCGGCAAAGAAACAGAAGAGCAGGCGGGTAATGAAGATGTTAAGGTCGTGCAAGTCATCATCACTATTATATTCGTTATAAGCACGAATCTCATCATGCAGTTTGGCAAGTTTCTCAGCAGCCTTCACATCGGCAGGGTTTTCTGCCGTAGTGTGTACTCGCTCTACGTTCATCAAAGGATAGAAGAAGCCAAAATCGCTGTGCATCTTGACAAGTTTCTGCTCATAAGTATCATTCTCACGAGTATCATAAGCCAGGAGGGTTTCGCCATCACTCACCGCAATAATCTTTGGTGCAGCCTTCTTTACCTGAGCATCAGCCTTCAAAGCCTCCAACCTGGTGGTAAGATGCAACGTATCTACAGTCTGATAGCAGAACAAGCCTTTGATAAGCAAGCCGTCAAAGGTCTTCAAGATACCCTTTCCTTCCTTGTATCTCGACACATCCTTTTCGCTTTTACCAAAAGCCTTCAGTATCTCATAGCCAACCTCAGAGGCTGGCACCACTTTAGTTTTAAACGATTCTAATCGGGATTCGATTTCCTTATAGCTGAGTTGCAGTTTCTTTGCCATAACTTCCGTTGCCGATGGGAGCATAGCAAAGCCTTGCCATCCTATTACTCCACCGATTCCCGAAAGCAGAAACCATCTGATTTTAAAAGATTATTTTGATTCTAGTCCAGCCTCATCGCAAGATAAGGAATAGGATAACTGATTAGCTATCAAAAAGGAAGGCGTAGGGAATCTATCACTTACATAACCCTTGCTCTTCGAGGATTCGCGGTCCTATGGTGTCAAGGATAAGAAGCAACAGATGCCTACGCCTAACGGGTATATATATGATAGCACAGAGCGTACCCCTTCAGACGAAGGGGCACACCTATGCCATGTGTATATACACAGTGGGTAGACGCCCACTGCTGTCTCCCTCTGAACACCATATTAAATTTTGCGAATTTCGAAGAGTCAGAAGAAAACGTAGAGAACGTCTTTCTTAATTATGATAGGCCAAGCCATGGACTTTTACCTAGCCAGCGACTCATCGCCAGCCATCCACAGCAAGACAACTGCAAAAGTACGAAAAAGAATTGGCTTCACAAAATTTTGGGTCTTTTTTCTTGCATATCTCATTTACTTTTCTTATCTTTGCCACCAAATTAATAACAATAACATTAAAAAGGAGGTTATTATGCAAGCAACAAAGAACAATACAAAGGAGGAAACCATCAGAAAGTTTAAACAACTCCTAAAACATAAAGAGGAGATGCTCGAAAGAGCAAAACAATATGATGGCATTGACATTTATGCTAAATTTGCAAACGCATGAAAGAACTGTCTCTACATCACATTAACAGCAAATCACCTTATCGAGTTATCTGCTCAGATAAGGGTGATTATCTGTTTGCAACAGACAAGGGGATTAACTATACCATTTCTTTTACGGAAGAGTTTCCTCTTGGCGGTTGTATGAGCTATCAATTTTGCATACACAATGACAATAAAATCCATGGCTCATACGATAATAAAATAAGCACAACGATTATTGCCATCATTGAGGAGTTCTTCCTTCAAAACTTGAATGTCTTACTATATATTTGCGACACAAGTGACAACCGTGAAGAAGTTAGAAATCGTTTGTTTATAAGATGGTTCAAGGAATATGCAGATCCACAAAAGTATACCATCCAGTCTGCTAACACAACCATTGAAGGTCAAGGATTCTACTCTTCTATCATTGTAGAAAACAGAAATCCACTATTAGATGAAATCAAAGCTGATTTCGAAAAGTCGGCAAATGACTTAAAAGAGAAATAGTTCGACCTATACGGTTGAAATTACCCAATACGCCCTGAAAGGGCAGAAGCTTTCAAAGAACCAAGCAATAAACAAAGCTTTTGCCCTTACAGGGCGTCTTATTGATTGCTATTATACCCAGGGCGATGCCCTGGGCTAAGAGCTTTTGGGCTTTCAGCCCGTTTCAACCGTACTGTTAGAAATAAACAGCCCCAGTCCTTTTGGGGGCTTCATTGATGACCGATGCCTGCTTGCGCCTTGTAAGTATTATCGCTGTTGCTTGTAAGTACTGTCGCAGTTACATCGGTTTTACGTAAAAAGTCTTATCCTTTTCTTCCGAAATCGGCAGGAATCTCGCCCCACTTCTTCGTTTCCCATTTAAAGATAGGGACGGTTACGGGGTGGGTGCGGAGCCAATTTTCGGCACGGGCGATGATCTGATAGAGCTGCTCGGTTTGAGGAGTACGCTCCAGCTTGGTCTTGCATTGTTTCTTGTTTACCCAGAGCTGGGCATTCACGCTGTCGCTGTAGATTACCTTGTCGGTAATGCCTTTCTGGTCCATCAGGGCGAGGGCGTGGACGATAGCGAGGAACTCGCCGATGTTGTTGGTGCCGTGGATAGGACCATAGTGGAAAACCTGCGCACCAGTCTGAAGATCAATGCATTGGTATTCCATCGGACCGGGATTTCCGGAGCAGGCTGCATCCACAGCCCAGGCGTTCGCCTTCACCTCATTGGGCAAAGGCAAGACTGTATCGTTTCTCCATGAAGGAGGATTTACGGGCATGTTACTCATTTGCGTTTCTTTTATTTGTTTCTATTATTTGATAGATGATTTGTGTTTTACTGAACCGCATACGAGAGTTCTGTATTGGTATTACTGACCTGTAATAAAAAGAATGAGCAAGCCCCAAAGTCTGGCTCTGGGGATGCTCATTATTTGTCAATAGTCAATATTCATTTTTTAAATTGTAGGTTAATTATATATTGAGAAGTTTTTCTAGGAGTGCTATACTCCTGATAACTTCTAATTACCTAAAATTTTACATTCTTTCAGGAACCTCGATGCCGAGCAGAGCCATACCATTCTTCAGAATCTTGGCAACATTGGCTGCGAGAACCAGACGGGTAATCTTCTCTGCCTCGCTCTCAGCATTCAGGATGCTGTAGTCGTGATAGAACTGGTTGAACTCCTTGGTCAGCTCGTAGCAGTAGTTGGCAATGCCACCAGGGTTGTAGTTGTTGCCGGCATCGGCTACGGCTACTGCGAAGTCGTTCATCTTCTGGATGAGGTCAATCTCCTTCTCGTTGATTGGAGCATCTGCGCCCAATTCTACAGGAATCTCGATGCCCTCGGCTGCTGCCTTGCGCATGATGCTGCGGATACGAGCGTAGGTGTACTGGATGAAAGGACCTGTGTTACCATTGAAGTCGATACTTTCCTCTGGGTTGAAGAGCATGTTCTTGCGGGCATCTACCTTGAGGATGAAGTACTTCAACGCTCCGAGACCCACGATGCGTGAAATCTCCTGGCGCTCTTCCTCGCTCATGTCCTTGAACTTGCCAAGCTCATCGCTTGTCTGTCGGGCATCCTTGATCATCTCTGCCATCAGGTCATCTGCATCTACTACGGTTCCCTCGCGGCTCTTCATCTTACCGTTAGGCAACTCTACCATTCCGTAAGAGAAGTGAACCAAGTCCTTACCCCACTTGAAGCCGAGACGGTCGAGCAGGATAGAGAGCACCTGGAAGTGGTAGTTCTGCTCGTTACCTACTACATAGATCATCTTGTCGATAGGGAAGTCCTTGAAGCGGAGGTCGGCAGTACCGATGTCCTGAGTCATATAAACAGAAGTACCGTCAGAACGGAGCAGGAGCTTCTGGTCGAGTCCCTCGTTGGTGAGGTCAGCCCAAACAGAGTTGTCGTCCTTGCGGAAGAAGAGACCCTTCTCCAATCCTTCCTCTACCTTCTTCTTACCCTCGAGGTAAGTATTTGACTCATAATATATCTTGTCGAAACTTACACCCATCATCTTGTAAGTCTCGTCGAAGCCAGCGTAAACCCAGCTGTTCATCTTCTGCCAGAGAGCGCGAACCTCAGGGTCGTTGTTTTCCCACTTCACGAGCATTTCGTGAGCCTCCTTGATCAATGGAGCCTCTGCCTTTGCTTTCTCTGTGGCAGCTTCTTCTTCCATGCCCTCCTTCATGTACTGAGCCTTGAGCTCTGCGATTTCCTCACGATAGTGCTTGTCGAAGGCTACATAGTAGTCGCCGATGAGGTGGTCGCCCTTCTTGCCGGAAGTCTCAGGAGTTTCGCCATTGCCCCACTTGAGCCAAGCGAGCATAGACTTACAGATGTGAATACCACGGTCGTTAACGATGTTTGTCTTGATTACCTTGTTGCCGTTAGCCTCCATGATCTGAGCCAGAGACCAACCGAGGAGGTTGTTGCGCACGTGACCGAGGTGGAGAGGCTTGTTGGTATTAGGAGAAGAGTACTCGATCATGACGAGCGGGCTATTCTCAGTAACAGGCTTCTCGCCGAACTTAGGGTCAGCGTTGATGGTGTTCAAGAGTCCTACCCAAGCAGCAGGAGCGATAGAAAGGTTGAGGAAACCCTTAACCACGTTGAAGTCTGCGATAACGTTAGCGCAGTTCTCCTTCAGGTAGTCACCAATCTCAAGTGCAGTTCTCTCAGGAGTCTTTTTCGACATTTTGAGGAATGGGAATACGACGAGGGTAAGGTTACCTTCGAAATTACTCTTGGTCTTCTGCAGGGCTACCATCTTTTCAGGTACGTCCTGACCATAAAGCTCCTTCACCGCCGCGATGACAGAGCTGATGATTTCGTTTTCTATCTTCATTATCTTTATATCTTTTTTTACCGGTAAAAAATCTATTTATTTATATCTTGTCGATGAGGGGAAAATAGTTACCCTTATCGCTTAATCGGCTGCAAATTTACAAATAATAATTGGATTGTGCAAAGAAAACGACTTGTTTCTTTGCACAATACATAAAAATATCTCATCTGCGTAGGCTCTTGCTTGGTATCTCTTAACCTTCGAGGATGATGTCTGCCACGTCCTGAGGTGTATTCCAGAGGATACCATCTTGCAGCTCATCGTCGGTAAATCCATTGAGAGCCTCGGTAGCTTCCTTCTCGCTGAGCGCAGGAGTACCGTCTTCGTTCTTAGCATCGAGCAGTGCCTGTAAGATGGCAGCTCTGTATTCTTCTATTGTCATCATTCGTTTTGTTGTAAAGTTTAATGTGTTATTTTATATTTTCTGTTATAACTTACTTAATGATTTATCTAATAATGCTTTTGTCGTAATGACAATGCAAAAATAAACAATTATCCACAAATAGCCATAATTATTTTGCTAAAAAAATAAAAAGCCCTCAACATATAGTGGATTGTACTATATGTTAAGGACTTTTATGCTATTGCTGGTAAATGGATGTTTTACTTCAAAACTTTAGCCAAGAAATCGCTGGCGATATGAGCGGCTTGCTCTTCCTGACCGCCGAATCCGTGGTCGGCATCGGTCATCAAGTGCCATTCGCTCTTCTTGTTCAGATAGTGGAAACGCTGACCATAGGTGTAAGGCACTACTCGGTCGGCATCGCCATGCAGGATGCACTCGGCTCCGTGGTAGTTCTTGGCCGTCTCGTAGATAGGCAGAGTGGTGGCTGTGCGGATATAGTTGCCACCCAGGGCCTTGCCGTCCCACATCTCTATCTTGGCTGGAGGATTCTTGGGGTCGTACATCTTGCCGAATGTATTGCCACGCAGGGCATCGTCACGGAGCACGGCGGCAGGGGCAAGGAGCACCACGGCTTGTATCTTCTTGATATCCTTGTCAGCTTGTGCGACTAGCTGCCCGCTGGTCATGGCTGTAACCACGCCACCTTGTGAGTGGCCGCCCATCGCAATCTTGCTCACCCAAGGCAGCGAGGAGGCATAGCGCAAGATGCACTTGGCATCTTCTATCTCATTCAGTACGGTCATATCCTCAAAATTTCCCTCGCTCTTGCCATGGCCATTGAAGTCGAATCTGATCACGGCAATGCCTTTCTTGTTGAGGCTGTCTACGAGGCAGTCGAAGAGTTTTCCCTCCTTATTGCCGCCAAATCCATGGCAGAGCACGAGGAGCGGAGTCTTCTTGCCTGCCTTCGCTTTGGCCTTTGCTTGGCTTCCGTTGCCATTGGCTGCATCATTGTCTGGACGCTGGATGACTACATCGAGTTTGCCATGGTCGCCCTGCACGGTGGTATGCTCGGTTGAGGCTACTGCGCCGAGTGAGAACAGGGCGCAAGCGGTAAAGATAATTGTTTTTAGATTCTTCATATTGTATGTTATTATTTTATTTGTAAGTTTCGCTTGCAAAAGTACATAAAAGCCTTGAAACCACCAAAAGTTTTTGTTTCATCTTCTTTATTATATATTTCATTCCATCCGGAATGTTACATGATAGCCTGCCACATTGTGCTCGGCAAGGGAGAGATTGATGGATTGCATCATCAGCATCTGGCGGGAGATGGAGAGGCCGATGCCTGAACCTGATGGCTTGGTGGAGAAGAAGGGGATGAACATCTCCTTTGCCACATCGGCAGGGATGGGGTCGCCATTGTTGCTGAAATAGATGCCTGAGAATTGTGAACTCTCGATGTTCTCTGGATGTTTGTGGAAGCATCGAATGTCGATGGCTGAGGCGTGAGCCTCGATGGCATTCTTGGTCAGATTGATAAATACCTGGCGCAGCATGTTCTTGTCGGCAGACCAGGTGGCATCTTCGGGGATATGGATGTGCCATTCTATCTGAGGATAGAGCGGCTTGATGCCTTCCACGAAATCCTTGAGTGGAATGTTCTCGATGACAGGATTTTGTAGCTGGGTGAGCTTGCGGTAGCTGTCCACAAAACTGGTGAGCGATTTGCTGGTATCTCGAATGGCTCGGATGCCTTCCTCATAGGACGAACCTTGGATGTCGGGATTGCTAAGATAGGCTTGGCAGATGCTGGAGATGGGGGCGGTGGCATTCATAATCTCATGGGTGAGCACACGGGTTAGCCTTTGCCAAGATTCCACCTCGTGCTGCGCCACCAGTCTGCCGATGTCGTTCTCCATGTCGTTGAGGGCTTGCTGCAAGGCTCGTTCTCCAAAGAGTAATCCCTTGGTGGATAGGCGGAAGGAGTAATCGCCATTGCGAATAGCCTCTTGCATCAAGAAGGCACGGCTCTTCAGGTTGCGCTGGTGACGCAAGACGAGATAGATGATACCTCCTATGACGAGGAGTATGATACCTATTATATATATGTGGAAAATGGTGTTCATATCAGATGTTTATAATCATGAATGATTGTGATAAAGAATTATCGCTTGAGCTTGGCATAAAGCGTTTGGCGAGTGATGCCGAGCAGTTCGGCGGCACGAGAGATGTTGCCGTGGCATTGATCCACCACCTTGTGGATATGAGTGGTCTCGATGCTCTCCAGAGTCTCCACTTCCTGGCTTCGGTCGATGGCATCTTTTAGGGTTCTGATGAGTTCGTCATTATCCCAGGGTTTGGTGACGAAATCGGCGGCTCCGCTTTTCAATCCTTTGATGGCAAGCTGCACGTCGGCAAAGGCGGTGATGAGTACCACGGGGATGTGGGCGTGGAGCCGGCGGAAGGTGCGGAGCCAGAGCAAGCCGTCCTGTCCGCTGTTTACGCCGAGTGAGAAGTTCATGTCGAGTAGGATGAGATCTACCTGCTCCTGTTGCAGCAGCGTGGGGGCGGTATCGGGGCGGGGCAGGGTGAGAATCCGTTCGAACGTATTGCCCAGACAGATTTTCAGCGCCGTGAGTATCGACGGATTATCGTCGATGACAAGAAGGGTTCCGTATTTCATATCTTTTATCTTTTTGTTTGCAAAAGTACGCTTTTTTCCCGAAACGACAAACAAAAACGGGATTGTTGTGTGATAATCATACAATAGAGTGTATGAATTTCATACAATCCACCTTCCGGGCTGCCGGAAATCTTGGCAGAAAACGGGAGAAGCCGTAACTTTGCAGCAGCTAACGAAAACAGGGAGATGGTATTCTTCCTTTATCGTTTGATTTTAGTGAAACAAAAAATAAATGAGTATATGATGAAAAGTTATGTGAAATTCTTATCACGCAACAAGCTTTATGCCACCATAGAGGCCTTGGGTCTCTCGGTGGCACTGGCTTTTGTGCTGATTCTCGTTTCCTACGCTACTGCAGAGTATCGTGTGGGAACGAATCAGAAACTGGCGAAGGAACTCTATGTTGCAGGTTCCGGCGATTATCTCGGAATGACCTGGGGCATAGCCAAGGAGTTCTTTCCTTCCATCCCGGAAATCAAGGGATGGACAAGATTTGGTGAATATTATGCTCCGCAGGGAGCCATGATAGATGGACAGTATTATGAGGCAAAATATTTGGCTATCGACCCGAACTTCTCCCAGTTTATGGGTTACAAATGCCGTGGTTGTGCGCCTGATCATCTCCTTTCGGATGCTCATCAGGCAATGGTTTCGGAATCTTTTGCCAAGAAAGCCTTCGGCAACGCCAATCCTATCGGCCGTACCATCCAATGCGGTAAGCTGCAACTCAAGGTGGTGGGAATCATGGAGGATTTCGACCGTGAGGACCTTCTTAACCCATACGATATTTTCGTATCGATGAAACTGATAGAAGCTGAGGCTCCGCCGATGAATCAGTTTGGCTCCTGCACTACGGTGGCGCGACTGGCAAAGGAAGCCGACCCCGAAAAGGTGAGACAGACCTTGCTCGGCAAATACATAAACTACTGGAAGGAGTGGAAAAAGGAATCAGGTGGAGCCGACTTCATGTGGGGCTGCCAGTTTGTGAGATGGGACCAGATTCATTTTGCGAATGATGATGTCGAGATTTTCAAGCATGGAAATCGTTCTCTCGTGAATATCCTCCTGGTCGTGGCGCTGGTTCTGCTGCTTTCTGCCTTGTTCAACTACATCAATCTTACGGTGGCTCAGATTGGCAACCGTGCGAAGGAAATGGCTACCCGAAGACTGCTGGGCGAATCGGTCGGGGGCGTGATGCTTCGTTATCTCAAGGAGTCGGCACTCTTCACGGCAGTCTGCTTCCTGCTGGGCTTGTTGATTTCCTGGGCATTCATCCCGCTGTTCAATTCGATGTTGGATACGAAAATCGACCTGTTCCATTCCTTCGACCTTCTGTGGTTCCTGCCGTTGGCTTACGTCATCATCTCCATCTTTGCGGGAATCCTTCCTGCCATCGTGGTTTCCCGTTTCAATCCGATAGATGTGGTGAAGGGAACCATCCGCATGCGCAGCAAGATGTGGTTCAGCAAGATATTTATCGTAGCCCAGAACGTCATCAGTATCACGCTGGTAGTCATGGCGATAACGATGATGCTCCAGATGAAGCATCTTGCCGATTTGCCGTTGGGTTATCAGACGAAGGATATTGTTTCCATCATTTCTTCCTTGGATGGTTCGCCGGAGAAGATGTCTATTCTCAAAAACCGTCTGAAAGCGCTTCCAGAGGTGGAAGAGGCAACTTACGGCAACGCCAATCCTATCAGAAGCTGGGAAAATGGCGTGCATGATGACAATGAAAAACTGATAGGAATGCTCCGTATGTTCATGGTAGATTCCACGGCGATGAAGATGCTGGGAGTCAGGGTGATTGAGCAGTATTGCGAGCCAGCCTATGGAAAGATTTGGGTAACGGAAGATGCGAAGCGTGCCTATGGCGTTTCTGCCCACAAGCCTTGGTTCGGAATGAGAATGAAGGATGGAAAGCATGAATACGAGGTGTGTGGCGTGATTGCCGATTACCATAGTGGAGATGCGCTGAGCGAGAATGAAAAAACGGAGCATAATGCCATTGGAGTCATTACCCCGCAGCAGCGTGGATGGACAGTTCTGGTGAAAACCCGTAGCGATCATGCCCAGGCGCTGCAGGCTATCCGGAGTACCTGCAAGCAGGTGGCTAAGGAACTGATGGGCGTTCCTGCGGAAATGCAGGTGGAGTATATGGATGATACTTTGAAGAATAATCTCAAGGACAAGCACAATATGATGGTGCTCATCATCACCTTCATGAGCATCTCTATCCTGATTTCTGCCTTGGGGCTCTTCGGAATGTCGGTTTATTACGGCAACCAGCAGAAGCGCCAGATTGCCCTGCGCAAGGTGATGGGCGCTTCGATTGGGGATGCGGCTTGGCAACTGGCCAGGAGATTCCTTGTCAGTTCGCTGGTGGCTGTGGCCATCGCCATCCCTATCTGCGTGAAGCTGATGCAGACTTATCTTATGGATTTCGTCCATCGCATCTCCTTCCCTTGGTGGGTGTTGCTGGCTGGCGCCGTCTTTACCTTATTGATAGCCTTTGTTTCGGTTATCGGCTGCACCCTGCGTACGGCGATGTCGAATCCGATAGACAGCATCAAGGCTGAATAATGAGTCATAAACTTTAAAAAGATTTCTAACGATAAAAAAGATTTCTAACGATGATACGAACAGAAAATTTAACTAGAATATTCCGCACGGAAGAGGTGGAAACCATCGCCCTGAACGGCGTAAACATAGAGGTAGAAGATGGTGAGTTTATCGCCATCATGGGTCCTTCGGGATGCGGCAAGTCAACCTTGCTGAACATCCTGGGCTTGCTGGATAGTCCTACGGAGGGCAAGTATTGGTTGAATAACGAGGAAGTGGCCCATCTGAAGGAGCGTGAGCGCACCGCCTATCGCAAGGGTCGCATCGGCTTCGTGTTCCAGAACTTCAATCTTATCGACGAACTTACCGTTGAGGAGAATGTGGATTTACAGCTGAAATACCTCGGAGTGGGAAAGGCGGAGCGCAAGGAGCGTGTGCTCGAAATTCTGAGAAAGGTGAAGCTGAGCCATCGTGCCAAGCATTATCCTCATCAGCTTTCGGGCGGTCAGCAGCAGAGGGTTGCCATCGCCCGTGCCGTGGTGGGCAAGCCTAGCATCATCCTTGCCGATGAGCCTACGGGTAACCTCGATTCCAAGAATGGTATGGAGGTGATGCAGTTGCTCAGCGAGCTGAACGAGGAGGGAACCACCATCGTGATGGTGACGCACTCCAAGCACGATGCTACCTACGCCAGTCGCATCATCAATCTGTTTGATGGACAAGTGGTGGATGCGATGAATGATCAGCTTTAAGCTGCGGTTTCTGTCCAACAATTAGACGGTAGTGTCTAATTGTTGGACAGTTTGTTTAATGAGAGTTTTTATTTAATGGTTTGATTATCAGGAGAAATGCTGTTTTGGCACGGCTCTTGTCCTTATCATGCCAAAATGAAGAAGATTATGAAAAGAATAGGAATATTGATAGGATGGTTGGTCTGGGCGGCTGGCGTCTCGGCACAGAGCTGGAGCCTTGACGACTGCATGAAATACGCCGTGGAACATGCCACGGAGGTGAAGCGGGAGGTGGTAAACGCCCGCCAGCGCAAGCAGGATTACCAGCATGCTGTGGCAGGATTCCTGCCTACCGTTACGGGTGGCGTACAGGGACAGTACGCCTGGGGACGAAACATCGACCCGGAAACCAATACTTATAATAATGTAACGACATTCAACAACTACTATCAGCTTTATGCCGAACTGAATGTCTTCGATGGTTTCGCCACCATCAACGCCTTGAAGCAGGCTAAGTTGAGCCGGGATTATTCTGCCACGGCTATGCAGAAGATTCAGGACGACCGATCCATCGACGTGATGCAGAAATATGTGGATGCTGCCTATGCTGAGGCAAGCATTCGGATAGCAAGCGAGAAACTGAACGAAAGCAAACGGATGCTGGCTAAGATGAAGCGCCTGTATGAACTGGGCGAGAAGGGCCGACCGGATGTGGTGCAGATGGAATCGCAGGTGGCAGAAGATGAATACAATCTTACGCATCAGGAGAATGTGGCAAAACAGAGTCTGCTCGCCTTGAAATCTGCGATGAATTTTCCGGTGGATGAAGAGCTGAAAATCCAGATAGCTGAAGAGCGGAATCTGAAGTTAACGTCTGATAATAAAGAGGTTTCTGAATCTGGTATAAACTACGAAACCGTTTACCAGGGTTTCCAAAATATCTCTCCCGATTTGAAGTCGGCAGAATACGAAGTGGAGCGGGCATGGTATGATTATAAGATAGCAAAGGGCAGATTGCTGCCATCACTCTCTCTCGGTGGCGGCATTTCTACCAACTATTATAAGAATCTCTCTCAGAAAGGGCAATACGATGGGTTTGCCTCGCAGTTTCACAACAACCAGGGCGAATACCTCGCGTTGACCCTTTCTATACCTATTTATAATAGCGACCATTGGCACAGCGTGAAGAAGGCACGTAACGACTGGCAACTGGCGCAGGTGAACCTGGAGGAAACCCGTCGCAAGCTTCACGACCAGATAGCCCAGGCGGTAATGGATGCAGAGGGTTACGCCAAGGAGTTGCATCAGATGCAGAAGAAGGTGGTCTCCGATTCGCTCGCCTATCACATGTCGAGCCGGAAGTTTGAGGAAGGAATGCTTTCCACCTTCGATCTTCATACCGCAGCCCAGACGCTTCTGGAAAGCAGAATCAAGGAACTCCAGATGCAGATGCTGCTCATTATCAAACAGAGATTGGTTGCTTATTATCAGGGAGAAAATTTAATAAGATAAATTATGGATATAAAGATAGAAAAGAAAAAATATCTCGTGCCTCGCAAGTATTGGGCATGGATTGGCGGAGGAGCGGTTTTGATCGCAGTCCTCATTTGGTTGGGATTGAGCAATTTCTCTTCCACCCTGAAGGTGGATAGGAAGGGATTGAGCATCGGAACCGTAGAGAAGGCGCAGTTCAACGATTATGTTTCGGTGGATGGACAGGTGGTTCCTATCTCCGTGGTGCAGATCAGTTCCGAGGAAGGCGGTATCGTTCTGGAGAAAGTGGTGGATGAAGGTGCCCACGTAAACAAGGGTGATGTGATCGTGAAACTGAGCAATTCGAATCTCGATCTGGAGATTCTGAATGCCGAAAGCGAACTTGCCGAAAAGCAGGACATGCTTCGCAACACCCAGATTTCGATGGAGCAGGACCGCCTGAACAATAGCAACGAGGAACTGTCGCTTTCGCAGGATGTCATTACCAAGCGCCGTTCCTATCAGCATCAGGAGGCGTTGCACAAGGAAGAACTCAATTCGCGCGAGGAGTATCTGAAGGCTAAGGAAGATTACAACCTTGCCGTCAAGAAGCATGCACTCATCAGCAAGCGATTGAAGAAGGATGCACAGCTCCGCCGTTCGCAGATGGATCAGATGGGTGATAATCTGGAAGCCATGCAGAAGAATGTGCAACTGGTTCGCCAGCGCAAGGAGAAGCTGAACATCCGCAGCACCATTTCGGGCGAAATCGGTTTGCTCGATGTGGAGTTGGGACAGAGCATCCAGGCTGGACAGAAGATTGGAGTCATCAACGATCTCAGCGATTTCAAGGTGCAGGCGCAGGTGGATGAGCATTACATCGACCGGGTAAAAACGGGACTTACTGCTACCTTCGACCAGAACGGCAAGCATTATCTCCTGCAGGTTCGCAAGGTTTATCCCGAGGTAAGAGACGGCAGATTCCGCATCGACTTCATCTTCAAAGGCGTTCGCCCTGGCAATATCCGAACCGGTCAGACTTATTATGTAGATTTGCAGCTCGGTCAGTCGAAGCAGGCAATAATCATCCCTAAAGGCACGTTTTATAGTGTAACGGGTGGTCAATGGATTTTTGTTTTAGACAAGAGTGGCAAGAAGGCTTATCGCCGCAAGATCACCATCGGTCGCCAGAATCCTCAATACTATGAGGTGATTGAGGGCTTGGAGCCGGGCGAGCAGGTCATCGTTAGCGGCTACGAAGCCTATAAGGATAATGATGTATTAGTTTTTAATTAGTAGTGATTAGTTAGTAATGATTAATTAGTAGTGATTAGTGATAAATTGGGCTAACGCCCTTGAAACAGGATATTTGATATGAATCATATTATTAACGCATTCAAGAATCTGCCTCGAAGGGGCCAGCACAACTTCGTGAAGATCTTGTGCCTGGCGCTCGGATTGGCAATCAGTTCGGTAATTATTGCCGAGATTTATTTCGAGCAGACTTACGATACGTACTTTCCAGGATGGGAAAGGACGTATCAGATTTCAGAAGTGGGAACGATGCCGGGAGACGATGGCAATAAGTCTTTTAATTTCGCCCAAACCTCAGGAGCTACAGCTCCGGGCATCAAACAGTATGCTCCATTTGTGGAGGCTGCTACACGACTTGTTTTTATTGGAGATTTCCAATGTAATATGGAAGACCAAAATGCAATCTCTTGTAAAATAGCATTGGCGGATAGCTGTTTTTTTGATGTCTTTCCCCAAAAGGTAACGATTGGCAAGGCAAAAGAAGTCCTTTCTCGTCCATTCTATTGCATGATAGACTCAGAGACAGCGGCGAAGATGGGCGGCAATGTTGTGGGTAAGCATTTCACGATGGCAAGTTATCCTGGATATACCTTTACTATCGGAGGTGTATTTGAGAGTTTCCCATGGGGATCCTCTTGGCATTCCCTTCAAGTGTTGGTGTCATTGGGTAGTATCGGGGATATGTTTGGTTATGATGGAAGGCAGCAATGGACTGGAAATGATTGTTATCAGTCTTTTATCCGATTGTCAAAAGGGCATAAGCCAAGTGAACTTCATCCATATATCAACAAGATGAAGCAAGACCACTTCCCGTTGAAAGAATGGAAGAAAGCGGGTATTTCATTAGATTACGACTTTACCGTTCTCAGCGAAATGTACACGCAAAGCCCTTACATCAAGAAGATGGGATGGATCATGGGTATCATCGCTTTTGTATTGCTTTTCACTTCCGTGATGAATTACCTGCTCATCATCGTGGGTAATCTCGTAACGCGTTCTCGTGAGATGGCTGTGCGTAAATGTTATGGAGCGGAACCCAAGAACATCCATGCCATTGTCTTCTCCGAGGCGTTGGTACATGTTGGCTTGTCGATTGTTCTTGCAGCTATTTTAGTATTTCTCAGCAAGGGAACGGTAGAGAATTTCCTTTCAGCCCCAGTTAGTGTCTTGGTGCTCAATCGAGGTTGCTGGATATTGGTAGCAATTTGTCTCTTAGTGCTTTTAGTGGGTGGGTGGATGCCTGGTTGGCTTTACTGCAAGATACCTGTAGCGATTGCTTTCAGGGGGTATAGTGAGAACCGTAAGAAATGGAAGCTCATCTTGCTGGGTGTTCAGTTTATCATTTCGGGGCTATTGTTCAGCTTGCTCTTTGTGGTCAATAATCAATATAATATGATGGTAAACTTGAATCCTGGTTACAAGTATGATAAGGTGGCATTCGTTTTTGTAGAAGGACTAGAGAAAGACCAACGAGCGCAATGTCTATCGGAAATTAAGCGAATGCCTGATGTCAATATGGTGGCATCTTGCTATAGTGTTCCTTTGCAAAGTTATAGCTTTAATGGTAATAATCTTTCTTTGCCTGGCGACAAGCGTACTATCCAAATCATTCATGATGCAGGTGGAGTGGATGACAATTACTTCAAGATGATGGACGTTGAGTTTGTAGAAGGATCTTTCTTCACAGAGCGTAATGATAGTTCTCGACAAATTATCATTGACGAGAACTTGGCTAACAAGCTCGTAAAACTTGGACATTGGAAAGATGGAGCCGTAGGTAAGAGGGTTTGGGTATCTTCTCATTGTGATGAGGATGAAACGATGACGATTTGTGGCGTGGTCAAGAATGTGAGGTATGGAACGATTAGCACGTCGAATGCTGATACGAACGCTACTCCTTTTGTCTATTTCTATGGTCGGGCTAATCGGTGTATGCTCGTCAAGTTTAATGACTTGACGGAAAAGAGTCTCTCTGACTTAAAGAACGAGGTGCAGTCGCTGTATCCGAATAATGAAGTGACCGTTTATGATTATGAATCCGAGTTCAAGGCACAGTATGCTTCCCAGCTCAATTTCCGCAACGGAATCTTGGTTGCCGGCATCGTGACGATGATTATCGCCCTCTTCGGATTGGTGGGCTATACGAGTGATGAGGTGAACCGCCGCCGCAAGGAGATAGCGATAAGAAAGGTGAACGGGGCGAAGGTGAAGGATATTCTTCGCATCTTCCTGAAGGACATCATGAAGATTGCCTTGCCTTGCATCATCGTGGGCGACTTGGGGGCTTGGCTGATAGCCAGACAATGGCTCATGTCGTTCAGTGAGAAGATTACGATGACGCCTTTGCTGTTTATCGGTGTTACCATCATCTTGCTCGTCATCATCGGGCTTTCCGTCGTCATCAACTGCTACAAGGTGGCGAATAGTAATCCGGTGAAGTATCTCAAGGATGAATAAGTCTCCCACAGATTTTCACAGATGACACAGATTTAAGGGCGTATACCCTAATTTAACATTCAACATTTAACACTTAACATTGAACAAAATGATAAAAATAGAGAATCTTTGCAAGTCATTCCGCACAGAAGATGTGGAGACGATTGCTTTAAATAACGTATCTTTCACAGTAGAAGACGGCGAGTTTGTCGCCATTATGGGACCATCAGGTTGCGGCAAATCCACCTTACTCAATATCCTTGGATTATTGGATAATCCTACATCGGGAAAATATTTCCTGGGTAATCACGAGGTGGCAAACCTGAAGGAAAAGGAGCGTACGGATGTGAGAAAGGGAGAAATCGGTTTTGTGTTCCAGAGCTTCAATCTGATAGATGAATTGAATGTAGAGGAGAACATCGAGCTTCCTCTTACTTACCTCAACATTCCGAAGGCGGAGCGCAAGGCAAAGGTGCAGGCGATTATGAAGCGAATGGCCATCAGCCATCGTGCCAAGCACTTCCCTCACCAGCTTTCTGGTGGTCAGCAACAGCGAGTAGCCATCGCCCGTGCCGTGGTCTTCGGTCCCAAGCTCATCCTTGCCGATGAGCCTACGGGTAACCTCGATTCCAAGAATGGTGCCGAGGTGATGCATCTGCTTACTGAGCTGAACCATGAGGGCACCACCATCGTCATGGTAACACATAATGAGCATGATGCCAAGATAGCCCATCGCACCATCCGCCTGTTTGATGGACAGATTGTAGAGGCGGAGGGCAATCAGTAATTATTTGACTAAGTTTAATATGGCTTTTATAAAATCGTGTGATAAGCCAATAATTTCCAGGATGTCATTTTCGGAAATTTCGTAGGCGCAGTTGTAATCGGCTTTTTGCCTTAATTGGAACATACGGGCGAGGAAACTGCCATAAGAGATATCTACGATACCAGTCTTTACGAAGTGTAAACTGAATTGGGTGTTAATGCCGGCATGAGTGTGGGCATTAACACCTTTTGCTATGAATAGAGCTTGTACGGCATGGAAGCAGGCATAATAATAGCGATTGGCTGCTAAATCCCAATGCTTTAGTTCAACCATTTCATCTGCTTGAGTTAAAAAGCGCTTGGCTTTTTCTACTTGCAGACTGATTAATGTGTCTTTGTTTACTTGATCCATAACTTTTATATTAAACTAATGCCGTCTCGATTTACATTCTCGTAAAAAGGGGTGAAGTTATACGATTCCCATTCTTTCTTTGTGTAAAGAATGGGATTGATTTCTGTGCCGAGGTCGCAACCTAACAAGACAAACGGGTAACTTACTTTGTCATAGTCTGTTTGTTCCAGTTTGTCTTTGTCTAAAAGGATAAGAATGTCCCAGTCTGAATCGTTACGAGCATCACCTCTCGCTCTTGATCCATACAATATAGCCTTGCTTCCTGAAGGAATAGCAGATTTAGCTATATCTTTTATCTTTAATATGGTCTTATCATCTGTTGACATAAGCTTAATCTTTTATAATGGCAAAGATATGGTAAAAAAGCGAAAGTGCCAAACTTTCCTCCCCAAAATTATACTTTTTTATGGGATGATGATGTGGAAGGTGGTGATTCCCTGTGCCTTGTCCTGATGGAGCGAGAGGCTGCCGCCGCTTACTCGCATGATTTGGCGGGAGAGGGAGAGACCGATTCCGCTTCCTTCCGGCTTCGTGGTGAAGAACGGGATGAAAATGTGGGAAGCTACATCTTCGGGGATGAGACCGGCGTTGTTGCTCACGTCGATGATAATGGATTCCTGGACGTTGGCATAGGCTTGGAGACGGATAAATGCCTTCTTGCTTGCCGCGGATTGCAAATCTGCGGAGCGGCATTCCTGCTTGTTCCTACCCTGCTCATTTCCATCTTGCTTGTTTCTTTCTGTAGATAACTTTTCCTGCCCGTTGAAAGCTTCTACGGCATTCTTCAGAAGATTCGTTACCACGTGAGAGAGGAGGCTCTCGTCGGCATAAACCAGCAAATCCTTGGGAGAAACCGAAATCTCTACTTCGTGGTTGCAGAGCATCGCCATTCTTTCCAGGAATGGTTCTACATAGAAAAGAGCAGGCTGAGGCTGGGGAACATGGGTGAAGCGGCGATAGTTGTTGACGAAAGCCAACAGTTCGGTTCCTGTTTTGTGGATGGTTTCCAAGCCTTGCTTCAAGTCTTTATCCTCTGTAACCCGGGTAAGCAGAGTCTCGCTCAACGAAGTAACCGGTGTGATGGTATTCATGATTTCATGGGTCAGCACACGAATCAGCTTGATCCATGAATCCACTTCCTGGTTGCTCAGCTCGTGGCTCACGTCGCTCAGGGCGATGATGCGCACGTGCTTGTCTTTCAGCATGGCTTGCGTCTCATGCTTTGCCAGGTGCTCATCCTTCAGTTTCCCTTTTACCTGGTTCATGTGGGTAAGCACATCCGTATCGAGCAATCGGAGGGCAGCCTGGTTGTGCTGCAGAATGTTGTCGTGGCTATCTACCACCAGGATGCCCGTATCCACCGCATTCAGAATCTGTTCGTAATATTTCTCCCGATTCATCTGCTCCTCTCTCGTATGTTGCAGGAAGAGCTTGATTCGGTTGAGGGATTGATGCAGAATCTTATCCTCCTTAAACCTCTTCTCCGTAGGAAAACTGAAGGAGAAATCCCCATTATCTATCGCATCAAAAAGGAAGGTTACCTTCTTGATGTTCCGGCGATAGTGGCGGTAGAGGCGAATGTAACCCACTACAGCCACGAGCAAAAGCACGATAATTATAATTAGTTTATAATCCATATCGCTTAATCTTATTATAAAGCGTTTGGCGGGAAATACCTAACCTTGCGGCTACCACCGACAGGTTTCCCTCACATTCCCTGATGGTTTTCTCTATCATTCGGCTCTCCATCTCGTCGAGTGTCTGAACCTCTTCCAGGGGTTTCTCTCTTTTCTGCTGGTTTCCGCCGTCAATATCTTCGGCAGAAATCATTCCGCCATCAGATAGAATCACGGCTTTCTCGATGGCGTGCTGAAGTTCACGGATGTTGCCGTACCAAGGCAAACTGGTAAGTTTTTTTTCAGCTTCTTCCGAAAGACGGAGATTCACCTTATTATATAAATCGCCATATTGACGGAGGAATCTTTCTGCCAATGGAACGATGTCTGATTTTCTCTGTCTCAGGGCAGGCAATTCCAGATGGATGGTATTGATGCGATAGAGCAGATCCTCTCTGAATTCGCCATCGTTTACCATCTGCTGCAGGTTGCGGTTGGTGGCGCAAACCAGCCGTACGTTGATGGGAATCTGCGTACTTCCGCCCACTCTTACGATGCTTCTGCGTTGCAGGGCGGTAAGGAGTTTTGCCTGAAGACTGTAGGATAAGTTTCCTATCTCATCCAGGAAGATGGTACTGCCGTCGGCAAGCTCAAACTTGCCCGGTTTATCCACCTTGGCATCGGTAAAGGCACCCTTTACATGACCGAAGAGTTCGCTCTCGAAAAGGGTTTCCGTAATGGCTCCCATATCCACAGGCAGCATTTTCTTTCCACATCTTGTGGATAAACGATGTATCTCGTTGGCTAACACCTCTTTACCTGTTCCGTTTTCGCCTGTAATGAGGATGTTTGCATCGGTTGCAGCAACCTTTTCCACAATACTTCTCAAATTGTTCATAACTTCGCTATCTCCCCAATACATAGCGCTTTGTGCATCTTTTCCACAAAGTTTTCCACCTTTTTTGCCAATAGCGTTATCCACAGCCTTGTTCTTATCCCTAGCCTCCATCAGCGTACGGATCATCTTCTCGTTTTCAAAAGGCTTCACGATGAAGTCGGCGGCACCTTCCTTGATGCCTGTTACGGCAAGTTGGATGTCGGCATAGGCAGTAAAGAGCACCACTTCGGTTTTCGGGCTGAGGCTCTTGATTTCCCTGAGCCAGTACAATCCCTCGTTTCCCGAATTGATTCCGCTGGAGAAGTTCATGTCGAGCAGCACCACGTCAGGATGCTCCTCTCTCAGCTTGGCTGGGATGGAGTTAGGGTTGGCGATGGTGATGATGCCATCGAATATGGGTTCCAGCAGCATCCTTACCGTAGTAAGAATGTTGCGGTTGTCATCAACAATCAATATCGTTCCTTGTTTCTTTATCATGGTGCAAAGTTACGAAATATCATCGAAAAGCGGTCATTATTGTCTAATTATTAGACGAAAAAATGCCGATAATGGCGCCAAAAGTTGCTTTTCCGGCAGCTTTTGGCATCCTTATCGGCACTTGTTTATTCAAAATTCTGGTTCCTGATGCAGAATTGCTTATTCCAAAAGGGGAGTTACAACTCTATCGGAACCACTATCTTTATGCTGAAGTTGCGGCCCATATTGTAAACGCCTCTTCTGCCCGTAACCGTGTTTTCCGCCAGATACTTCAGACGGCTCAGGTGGTTCTGGTAAGCACGGTTGGTAATATTCTCGCCCGAAAGATAGAGCGAGAGAAGGCGCTTGCCGTGAAGCTTCACGTCGGTACCGGCATACATATTTAATAAGGTGTAGGATGGCGTGGCGGTCTCCGTCTCGTTGGCTGTGAAATAATGGTTCTGGCGAAGATTGCAATCCATCTGTAGCTTGACGAAGAGATGGTCGAAAGTCCTGCCGTTGCAGACAAACTCATATCTTACATCCGAAATCCAACGGGGAGCTGGGGTGAATGACAGATACTTAGATTCGGATGGCTGATGCAACTGCACGGAGTTGACATATGAAAAAGTGTTGCCGAAGTGCAGACGCTCTACAGGGTGGATGTCGATGCTCGCCTCACCACCCAGAATGCGGGCGTCGCCCGAAGTAAACTGATAGGCAGGCGTGTCGTCGATGAGGATAGGCTGATTGTTCTTATCTGCCAACTTCTCGCTATAGATGTAATGGTTAATGCGATTGGCAAACAGCGAGAGTTCTGCCGAAATGATAGGCGAAGAATAATCCAAACCAAGGTCGAATTGCCAGCTGTTCTCAGGCTTCAGACCGGTATTTCCCAATTCGTATCGCTGGGTTCCCTCGTGTACACCATTCGATGATAATTCGCTGATGTTAGGCGCACGGAATCCTCTTGCCAGGTTCAGCTTGATATTGAAATCGGGCAGGATTTCGTAAGCCAAGCCAATGCTTCCGGTTACTCCCTCAAAGCTGCGCTTAAAGGCTTGAAAACGGAAAGAATCCGCTTCGCTGTGCAGGTGACGATGATCGTATCTGATTCCGCCGCTCAGATTCAACTTGCCTATTTTCTTGCTCACCGTGGCAAACACGCCGTAATCGAAGAGATGATAGGCTGGAATCAGGAACTCTGTTCCCTTGTTAATTGATTGCTGCCACATGCCGTTGACACCTGTTGAGAATTTCCAGCCATTCATTTCCGGCGAAAGATAATGCAGGTCGTAATTCACGGTATGGAGCATGAAGTCGAGTCCGCATTCCTTCGGATTCTCTTCCTCCTCAAACTCCTGACGGCGGTTCTGCTGATAACCCAAGAGGAGTTTCAGATTGCCGTCGCCCAGGAACCAGGAATTGTCGAGCACTGCCTTGTAATGGTGAATCTGCTGATAAGGCATCGGTTTGCCGTAACTCTTGGCATCGTAGCCATCCGGAATTTCCAGCTCGCCCGTTTTCTCATCTCTTTCTCCCTCTACGATGCCCGGAGTGAGATGATAATAATCGAGTGTGAGATGCGAATGTCCCTGGCGATAATTCCAGCCGAGGAGCTGCGAAAGGGCTTGTTCTCGGAGTGAAGAACCGAAGACGTAACCATCGTATTTGTTCTTGTAGGCATGTGCCATTTTTCCACTATATCGGGTATTCCAGACAAAGCCGCCCTGGTTGCCGGCAAAGTTGAGCGAATAATCAAAAAGTCCGTTGTTGGTTTGGTAACCCGTTGAGAAATTCGCTCTCATGTCGCCCTTAGCAAGGGTAGGAGCGGAATGGAAGATGAGGACGCCAGCCATCGCATCCGAGCCATACATAAGACTTGCCGGACCTTTCAGGATCTCTACGGAATGAACCGAAGCCGGGTCGATTTCTATTCCGTGCTCATCGCCCCATTGCTGTCCTTCCTGTCTTACTCCATCATTCACTACGACCACACGGTTAAATCCCAATCCACGAATCACGGGTTTGGAGATTCCGCTTCCCGTGGTAATCTGCGAAACGCCTGGCTGATGAGCGATGGCATCGATGATGTTGGTTGAAGGCTGCATTTCGAGTTGGCGGGCAGAAACGAAAGAGATGGGTGCTGGCGACTGCTTGAGCTTCTGGCAGCCAGTCAATCCCGTAACCACTACTTCATTCAGTTTCACGCTCGATTCCGTCAGAGGCTGGTGCTTGACTGAATCGCTGGTTTCCATACCATAAATGCTTGACTTTTCCTTGTTATTATCTGCTCCGTTTATAGCCATAGCAGGGGCTGTTGCCGACGAGCATAGGCTCATCAGCAATATTGATTTCAATATTGTTCTCATTATGTTATTAGTTACCTTATTATGTTAATTTTCAATTATTTATAAAAACTGATAATAAGGTGGAGCACGGGTAGATTTTACCCCCTTCACCCTGCACAGGCAAGGAGAGCAGAAGGCACGGCGAGGGGAGAGATGGAGCACGGTGATGGCAACCCATACCACGAGGGATGGAGCCAGATAAGGTGTGCTTTGCAATTGGCAAAGCACACAGTCGTGCATGGTATTCTGCAGGGCTGTCAGATGGCCGTCGTGATGAACATGATGGGCACAATCGGCACAATAGAAATCGGCATGAGTTCCCTGCGCTTCACCATGATGGTGAAACGTAACGGCCAGCAGCATCGGCAGGTAAACCAATAGCAGCAGCCAGGAAATTCTGATTCTCTTATGCGTTATCCGCTGCATTTAACAAATATTTATTTTCTGCAATTATCTACAGTCTTCTGATTTTCCGTTTGCAAAGTTAATCATTCTTCCTAAAATGCTGCAATTCCCAATTATTTTGTATTTTGCAACAAAAT
>ENA-OQMX01000007-OQMX01000007.1-human-gut-metagenome-genome-assembly--contig:-NODE-7-length-59562-cov-7.518415_pt1 | contig 59562 bp, 54 predicted proteins | sample MGYA00242622_ERZ504866 | MGnify/ENA primary metagenome ERZ504866 (study PRJEB26092, sample SAMD00036422) | human gut metagenome | host: Homo sapiens | study: EMG produced TPA metagenomics assembly of the...
AGCTCCTCCCCGGCGTTGACCTTGGAGAGCAGCTCCTGGCCCTTCTCGCTGGGACCGGCCAGCAGGATACAGCGGTAGTAAGTGCTCATGTCCTCTGTGTTCTCCTCGATGGTGCCGTCGTTCCAGTCGGCGGGGTTCTCAGAGTCCTTGTTGATGGCATAGCGCAGGGCGTCAGCAGCACATCGCAGTCGTCGGAGAAGAGCACATAGTTGCCGCCGGAGATGAAGCCCAGGTCCGCGCTGCCCGCGCTGAGGGCCTCGCCCACGGCGGTGTAGCTGGTGCCCACGGTCATGTCGATCTCGCCCACGTCGTAGCCCTTTTCCAGCAGGAACTCAGCCAGATAGCTGCCGTCCTTATCGAATACCTCGTATGCCTTGACATCAGGATGATAGACCGGGATGTCCTTGTTCTCCTGGAAGGTGATGCCGTAGAGCTTGTTGGCAAGACCGAATACGCCATCAATCACCTTATCGAGCTGGAAATAAGGACGAAGCATCTCTGCATCGAGATTGTACTTCTCCATCTGGAGTTTATGAGAATAGAATCCGAAATCCCATGGCTGCATCTCGAAATCATCGCCCTCCAGTTTCTTGGCGAGTGCCTCCACCTCTGCCGTCTCGTGGATGGCGGTAGGCTTGTAGGCATCGATGAGATCGTTCAGAAGCTTATACACATTTTCTGTGGTGCTTGCCATACGATGACGGAGTACGTAATCGGCATAGGTCTCGAAGCCCAGAAGCTGTGCCAGCTCTCTGCGCAGGTTGACCAGTCGCTGACAGATCTTCAGGTTGTTCTGCTCGTTGTCGTGGATGCAGACGGTATTTCTCGCCATGTACATCTGCTTGCGGAGTTCGCGCTGGGTAGAGTAGGTCATGAAAGGAGAGTAGCTAGGGAAGTCGAGGGTGAAGATCCATCCCTCTTCGTTCTTCTCCTTTGCATTATGGGCTGCGGCAGCGATGGCGGTCTCAGGGAGTCCGTCGAGCTGATCCTTATCGGTGATATGCAGGGTGTAAGCCTTGTTTTCCTTCAGCAGATTCTGCGAGAACTGGAGGGTAAGCATGCTTGCCTCCTCGGTGAGCTTGCGCAGCTTTTCCTTGCCTTCTTCATCGAGCAGGGCACCGCTGCGCACGAAACCGTCGTAGCTGGTGTCGAGGAGCATCTGTTCCTCGGCATTGAGCTCACGGTTTGGATGGTCGTGAACAAACTTGATGCGCTCGAAGAGCTTCTTGTTCAGGGTGATATCGTTGGCATGCTTGGTGAGGATCGGACTCAGTTTCTGTGCCAGTTCTTCCATCTCATCGCAGGTTTCAGCACTCATCATGCAAGAGAATACATTGGATACACGACTCAGGAGATCGTAATAATGTTCCCCTTTCTCGGTATCTACGCGGGCAATGGTGTTCTCGAAGGTAGGCTCTGCCGGGTCATTGATAATCTTGTCTGTGGCCTCGTCATCGCGTCGGATACCTTCCATGAAAGCCTCTTCGTAATCACCGAGTTGGATGCGGTGGAAAGGGACTGTATAATGTGGGGTGCCATAGGGCAGGAAGAAAGGATTCTCTCTCTTCTGGGTTTCGTTATTTTTTGTGGAATTATTATCTTGCATAATTTTAATTGTTATCTATTGATTAATTTCTCGAGTGAATGTTATCTATTGATTAATTTCTCGAGTGCAGGGATGCTGATTCTGCCGCGATGGAGTTCTATCAGTCCCTGGGCTTCCAGTTCGTTGAGCGCCACTGATACCTTGAGCCGCTTGACATTCAGCTCCTGTGCCAGGCGATCCATCTTGATATGGATGTTTTTTTCGCCTGCCGGGCGTAGGCAATGGTTCTCGAAGAATCGGATGATGCTGTCGCTGAGTGTCTTTGGGGGTACCCTGAAGAGTCGGCGATTGCTTCTCTGTGCCTGGGTGGAGATGAGGTTGAGCAGATTGATGTGGAAGATTTCGTATTGTTTGGCGAGTCGCAGCACTTCTTTCTTGCTGATGCTCATCAGACTGCAGTCATTTCTCGCCACATAGTGATGGGGCGAGTGCTGGTCGTATCCGAAGAGGCGTTCTATCATGAATACCTCCGGCGCCTTGATGGTCTCTACGATTCTATATCCGCGGTCATCTGCCATGGTCTCTACTGCCACTTCTCCGGAAAGGAGAAAGAGCAACCGGTGATAGGGTTCACCTATCTCGGTTAAAGTCTCACCTCCTTCTATCTTCTGGAAATCGAACTTGGTATGTCCGGCAATCTGAAGAAGGTCGGCGCGGCTCATTCCGAGAAACAGAGGCAGATTCAAGAGCGTATCGTATAACTTATCTTCCTGCATCGTTCTTTATTATTTGTATATCAAAGCTTTTGCCCTTTCAGGGCGCCTTGTCGATTGCTATTATACCCAGGGCGTTGCCCTGGGCTAGGAGCTTTTGCCCTTTCAGGGCGTATTGAGCTTATTTGTGAAAGTTGAATTCCTAACTTTTTCTGAAGCTTTATTTTCCTAACTTCTTCTGAAGGGAAGGAGAATACCAGATCTGGTTGCTGCCCTTCTGGTCTGAATAAATCAGATAGGCGCAAAGCTCGGGATGTTTCTCCAGGATCTTCTTGGCTCCATCCAATCCCAGTACCATGAACGAGGTGGCATAGGCATCGGCGGTGGCACAGTCATCTGCAAATACGGTGGCAGAAAGGATGTTGTGCTGTACCGGATAGCCTGTCTTCGGGTCGATGGTGTGGGCATACTTCTTTCCGTTCTTGTAGTAGAAGTTGCGGTAGTTGCCGCTGGTTGCCATCGCAATATTGCTTACGCTGACTACATCCTGGATAGCCTGATTGGTGTTGAGCGAATCATCCGTTGGCTTGTTGATTCCGATGCGCCATGGCTGCAGTTTCTCGCTGTTGCCGTTTACCACGATCTCTCCACCTATCTCTACCATGAAGTTCTGTACGCCCTTCTTCTTGAGGAATCTCGCTACCACATCGGTGCCATATCCCTTGGCAATGGCAGAGCAGTCGAGCATCGTCTTCGGATTCTTCTTGATGACGTAACCATCCTGCAGGGCAACGTTGTGGAATCCCACGATGGCACGCAGACTGTCGATGGTCTGTCGGGTAGGAGGGTTACCGGTCTTGAAACCGAATCCCCAGGCATTCACCATAGGCGCCACGGTGATATCGAAGGCTCCGTCTGTATCTCCGGAAATCTTCTCGGCGAGTTGGAATACCTCGCTGAACATCTCATCTACCTTCACCTTTTCATTGCGGTTGATGCGGGAGATGATGGAGGTCTTGTTGAAAGGGGAAAGTGAATTGTCCACCTTCTGCAACTCAGCCTCTATCTCTTTCTGATAGTTGGTGTCGCTCTGGTAAGTGATGTGATAGATGGTGCCGAACACCATACCCTCATCTTTCTGGAATGGGGTGTTGCGCTGCTGGCGTATCACGAAGATGCTGCCTATGATCAGAATGAGCAGAAAAGGTATCTGCCAAATCAGTTTCTTTTTTTTCATTGTCTTGCTTACATTATATCTCAAGTGTAACGTTAAAGGTGCCGCCTAATCGGGAACCGCCTTGCTTTCCGAAGCCCGGCACATAGTAGCAGTTGCCTATTTTGCCATCCTTCTTAGCCAACCGGCGTTTGTATCGGAAGCTCCATCCCATGCGGACGGGACCCCAGATCTTGGCATCTACTCCGAAGACTCCTTCCAGCCAGTGATAGTTGCTCTTCACGCCTTCGGCTCCGTAAGGTACATCGCCACCCCATACCGGATCCTGGATAGGAGGAGAGGTGACATCGTATTTGAAGAAGGTGAAACCATAGCGGAAGCCACCGAACAGACGGTAATCGTCGTGCTTGTTCTTTAGCAGGTTCCAGTCTATACCAATGCGGGCATAGGGAGCGCTGGTCTTGTAATTGATCTTCGTACTCTCGTCGCTGGCATCAGCCTTGCCATATCCCAGCTCGAAGATCGGATAGTACTTGTCCTTGAGATTGATACGGAGGGATGCCTCATACTGGCCGTAATCGCTGACCATCAGCTGAACCGGTCCGATGACATCTACTCCCACAGCCATTCCGCGGAAGAACGGGATGGTATCCTTCTCCACAGTAGCCATCTTCTTCTGGTTCTGTGCATTCGCAGAAGCACCTCCCAGCATCAGAAGACAAGCCAGAAGAAAAGCTCCTTTCTCCACAGCTTTTGTCATCTCCAAAGAAACAGCTTTGGTTATCCCCATGGAAGCTGTCTTAGTGGCGATTGCCGAAATAGATATAGAAATGTGCTTTAGATGCATCATAATTTACCTCTTTATTGTTGATGACTATCGAGTCGATGTAGTTGTGAGTGGTCTTCACCTCCGTAATGGTATGGAAGAATGACGGACCGCAATCCACAGACTCGAAATGCGAATAATTCTCCTTCTTCACGGTCACCGTGTCTTTCCACACCTGATGATCGCGGTTGCGAATCTCGAAGTAGAAAACATCCTCCGGCTGATGATAACTCATCGGAAGAATGAAACTATCTACTTTCACATCCCTGTTGATGAGCACGCTGTCGGTGCCCGCAGTCTTGGTGGTCGAGATGGTCATGGTGTCCTGCAGGGTCTTGATGTTGCCCATCAGCTTGTACTTGGTGTAAGTCGTGTTGTTGAGCGGGCAGTCGAGGGTGGAACACCCTACCATCGTGAGCACCATCATCAGGATGACCATTGGTATTATTTTCCGCATCTTATTTCCTTTTCTATTTGATAATCGTTACGGTTTGGATTCTGACGGCTGATCAGGTCGCCCAGGAATCCGGCAAGGAAGAACTGGCTACCCAGTACCATAGCGATGAGCGCAATGTAGAAGTATGGGGAGTCGGTAATGAGATGACCATATACGCCATGGTAGAGGTCGATGCTCTTGTCGATGCCCAAGCCGATGAGCGAGAGGAAGCCGATGAAGAACACGAGACTGCCCAGGAATCCGAATACGTGCATTGGCTTCTTGCCGAAGTTGCTGAGGAACCAGAGGGTCATCAGGTCGAGATAGCCGTTTACGAAACGGTTCCAGCCCATGAACTTGGATGTTCCGAACTTGCGTGCCTGGTGATGAACCGGTTTTTCGCCAATCTTGGCAAAGCCGGCGTTCTTGGCAAGATATGGGATGTAGCGATGCATCTCGCCATATACCTCGATGTTCTTGACTACTTCGCGTCGGTAAGCCTTCAGTCCGCAGTTGAAGTCATGGAGATTATGGATTCCGCTTACCTTGCGGGCTGTAGCATTGAACAGCTTGGTAGGGATGGTCTTACTGAGAGGGTCGCCCTGCTTGCGGTTCTGCTTGTAACCGGAAACGAGGTCGTAGCCTTCCTTGGTAATCATCTGGTAGAGTCCCGGAATCTCATCAGGAGAATCCTGCAGGTCTGCATCCATGGTGATGACAACATCTCCCTGTGCCTCCTTGAATCCACAATAGAGTGCCGGACTCTTTCCGTAGTTGCGGCGGAACTTGATGCCTTTTACCTGCTCGAACTTCTCGGCAAGCTCTTCTATGACATTCCATGAACGGTCGGTAGAACCGTCGTTCACGAAGATAACTTCGTATGTGAAATCGTTGGTGTCCATCACTCGCTTGATCCAAGCAAAGAGTTCTGGCAATGATTCTTCCTCGTTGAAAAGAGGAACTATAACTGAAATATCCATTTTCTTATGTTATGTTTTAAGATTTTCTAATTTGCCGGTTACTGCTGGCTGATTCGCTTCTTTGAATAGATGGCAGCGAGAATCGGACTGAGTACTGCGCCTGCTACCAGGTCGGTGATCATAAACATGGATGCCCATGCGATAGGTTTCATCATCGTGATGGCATCGAAGAGGGCTTTGGTTTCCTCTGCAGTCAACTGATAAGCCTGGGCTATCATCTGGTAGTTGGTCTGGAGCTGGGTCATAAACATGCCGGTATTCATGAATCGGAACCAGAGATACTGTATGATGGTGAGCAGCAAGGTGGCATAGAAGAATGTCTGGACACAGTAATACAATCCGTGCTTGAAGGAGATATGACCTTCTCTTACCACATCACGGAAATATTTCAAACGCTTTGCCACCACAAATGGAGTGGAGAGGATGAGGAGATTGGAAAACAATCCCAAAATATGGTGTTCCGGATCGGCTGCCAGCATGGTACAAACGAAACTGGCTACCCATACGATACCAAGCAGGGTACCGTCTTGACGGGCAAAAGCCTTGGTCTGTTTGATCTTACCTGTATCAATCACAAAGATCTTGATCTTCTGATCAGAGTTGTCGAACTTTGTCTGGCTCTGTTCATCGTTCTTCTTTTCTTCTTGCTTCTCTTTATTTTCTGTATTCATTGTCTTAATGTATTTCTACGAATGTAATATATCAATTTGCAAAAATACAACTTTTTTATTATATAAGGTGTAAAGGGGGAAAATATTTATAGATAATTAAAGATAGAATGGATTTGAAAACAAAAAAAGGAACCTTCTGAAAGAAGATTCCTTTTTTGAGCCTCTTGTCGGATTCGAACCAACGACCCCGAGATTACAAATCACGTGCTCTGGCCAACTGAGCTAAAGAGGCGGGTGGACAAGCGATTCATATCGCACCGCTACAACCAAGTACCCTTGCTATGTTCCCATCCTGGGGGATTCCGAGGGAGCTGGTCGTATGAGACTTGTCCGTCTCATATACTTGAAAGCGGTTATTGCTTTTAAGCGAGTGCAAAAGTACTGCAAATTTCTGAACCCGCCAAATTTTTCAATGAAAAAGTTTACGCTGTTAACGTTTATTTAGAAAAAGGAGGCAGATAATTGCCCCCTTTTTTCTATTACACCTTATTATATTTAGAAGATGATAACACCTTTTTAGGTTATGTTTAGAAAATGATAACTCCTTTTTCTGGCGCTTTTTTCTTCTAAAAATCAACTACCGTGATGCCGGCACCGCCGAATTGAACATGCTCATCGGCATAATGCGTCACATTTGGAACGCTGCTCAGGTACTGACGGATGAGCTGGCGGAGAATTCCATTGCCCTTGCCATGAAGAATTCTAACTCTTGGCATTCCTACCAGGATGGCATCATCAATGAAATACTGAACGGCATTCAGAGCCTCATCGCCACGCATACCTCGTACATCTAGATCCTGGTGGAAGTTGGTCTTGTGGGCATCTATCGTCTTGCGGGTCTCCTTGCTGATACCATAAGAAGCCAGGTTTTCCTTGCGCTCCTCGGTCTTATCTACGTTTTCGGCTGTGGCTGTGGCGTGCTCCAGTCTGTTGAGGCGCATCTTGGTGCGCATGCCGCCGAAAACAGCAGTGGCAGTATCGCCATTGATGCTCTCTACCTTTCCTATCGTAGTCAAGCCCTTGATTCGTACGGTATCGCCCACCTGGATTTCCCGCTTGCTGTCGCTCTGTACCTTGCTCTGTGCATTTCGCAGAGCCGCAGCCGCCTTCTCCTGGTTCTCCTTTTTCTCAGCCTGGCGCTTGGCATGGCGCTCCTTGCGCTGCTGAATCTGGGCTATCTTGCGGGCAATCTTGTCGTCCGATTCCTTGGTGTCAATCTCCTGGACCTCCTGCTTGAAGGCATCGAGTTCCTGACGGATGCGACGGGTTTCCTCCTTCTCCGCCTGACTCTCTCGAATCTCTCGGATGGCATTCTCAATCTTCTTGTTGCTCTCCTTCAGGAGTTCTGCAGCTTCCTCCTTTGCTTTCTTGAGAATCGCCTTTCTGCTGCGCTCGATATCCTCGATGTCGCTTTCATATTTCGAGATGGTCTTCTCCATATCCTTCTCACGCTGATGGATATTCTGGCGCTTGTTCTCCCAGTATCGCTTGTCGCGGACGATATCCTGCAGGTACTTGTCGCTCTGGATGTATTCGGAACCTACGATGTCGGATGCCTCCTTGATCACTTCTTCCGGCAATCCGATCTTTCTTGCGATTTCGATGGCGAAAGATGAACCTGGGCGACCGATGGCGAGCTGGAAGAGTGCCTTCATCTCGTGACGGTCGTAAAGCATGGCACCGTTTACCACTCCCTCGTGACTGTCGGCAAAATGCTTCAGGTTCTGATAGTGGGTGGTGATGACGCCGTACGCCTGCTGCTTGCAGAACTTGTCGAGCACGGCTTCGGCGATGGCACCGCCAATGCCCGGCTCGGTACCTGTACCAAACTCATCTATCAGTATGATGGTGTCGCCATTGGCTGCCTTCATCATATTCTTCATGTTCAAGAGGTGAGAAGAGTAGGTACTCAGGTCGTTCTCCAGACTCTGTTCGTCACCGATGTCTATCATGATGTTCTGGAAAATACCTGTCTTGGAGCGCTCGCTCACCGGGATGCTCAATCCGCATTGCAGCATATACTGAAGCAGACCTACGGTCTTGAGACATACTGACTTACCTCCAGCGTTAGGTCCCGAGATGATGAGGATGCGCTTATCCTGTGTCAGGGTGATGTCGAGTGGTACCACCTTCTCGTTCTTCTTCTGCAGGGATTGCTGGAGGAGTGGATGAATGGCACGGATCCAATCCACGTGTGGATGGTCTTCTACCTCTGGCTCTATCGCCTTGAATACATCGGCGAGTTTCTGCTTAGCCTGAATCAGGTCGATGATGGCGAGGAAGCGGTAGCTGTCCAGTATTTCCTTGGAGAATGGGCGTACCTTGTTGGTGAAATCGGTAAGGATTCGGATGATTTCCTTTCGCTCTTCTCCTTCCAGTTCGCGCACGCGGTTGTTGGCCTCCACCACTTCGGTTGGCTCGATGAAGACGGTCTTTCCGGTGGCACTCTCGTCGTGAACGATACCCTTGATTCGGCGCTTGAGGGTAGGGATGACAGGGATAACCAGTCGGCCGTCGCGCAGGGTTGGGGTAACATCTTTCTCTACGATGCCTTCGCTCTGTGCCGAGCGCAGAATACTATATAAGGTACGCGAGATGCTTCCCTCAGTCTTAGCCAGTTCTCTGCGGATCTGGAGAAGTTCAGGGGTTGCATTATCGCGAATCTTACCAAACTTGTCGAGAATCTGGTCGATGCGCTGAATCAACTGTGGGAAGGTCATCACATCTTGTGAAAGGCGATGGAGGGCAGGATAAGGATACTGCTTTTCTCTGCGCCAGCCATCTTCCTGTTCGCCGTGACCATCATCCTCGTCGCTGTGATTCAGGATCTTTACCATCCCTGCGATGGTGGCAAGCGAACGTCTTAAATCGAACAGTTCATCCTCTTCTAAGTGGGTGTTTTCCACACGGATACGGAGGATGCTTTCTCTTACGTCATAGAAATATTGAAGGGGAAAGTCTTCTACTTCCTCCATCAATCTACGGAACTCACGCACCTGCCTGAGCCACTCGTTAACGAGTTCTGCGTCGCTGCTGAAAGACATCTTGTCCACTTGTTCCTTGCCAAGTGGAGAGAGACATCTTTCGCGCAGCATTTTACGGATTTCATTGAATCCTATCTTGTTTTCAAAATTATCTGGATAAATCATGGGTGCAAAAGTACAACTATTTTGGCTAACTACCAAACATTTGAACCATTAAGTGTGTTCTTGGCTCCTCGTGGTGTTAATCTTTGTCTGATATCTGTCAGGTATTCCTTCCAGTTGTATTCGTGTCGTCGGTTCCAAACGTCACCCAGGAAAGCTGCTCCGCCAAAGTTCCAAGCGCGCAGCTGGGGAATGAATTGAGGAATGATGCCGCCAAGGGCAATCACCTTTTCGTTGATGATGCCGCTGTTGCCTGCATTTTCCAAATCTCTGTTGGAGAAGGTATGCTTGTAGCCTTTCTTCGAAATGCTGTCGAAGATGGGACTGAGGAATACGTAATCGAATGTTGTCTTCGATCCCTTTGGAAAATCGGGATTAGCGTTATCTGACGATTCGGTGACTTCCTCGAAACTGTGGCAGGAGCGGGAAATGCTTCCCTGGAAGTTCTCTGGAATCTGGCTGTTTCTCCGGTTGAGGTGAATGCCATGGAGATGGTATTTCTCGCAGAGTTCGAAGTGGTCGTGAATCACGATCTGAGGATACCATTTCGGGTCAATCTTCTGGAGCAGTTGCTCGCATTCTTCTGGTGTAGAATCGGGTTTGCGCAGATGGAGCAGGTCGATTCCTGCTTCAAAAAGCTGGTCGATGTACTTTGCTTCATGCGAAATAAAGGTTGGTGTTGTGATGATAATCCATTTCATTTCTTCTTGCTTTTATATGTTTTCTTAGTTTCTTGCTTTTCCTCGGAAGCTGTTTCTTACGAGTGCTGATTCGCAGTTCTGGCAGAGTGTTTCTGTGGCTGTATGGTGCTTGAAGCCTTCTGTCATTGCCTGGGCACGGGAGGAAGAGAGGATTTCTTCGAGTGACTGATGGAGCAGGTTGCCCAAAATGACATCGCCGTTATGGTCGAGACAGCAAGGTACGAGACTTCCGTCGGCAAGAACGCCTATCTGCTTCAGCAATGCTTTGCAGAAGACTTCCCGATTTTCGCCGTTGCCTTCGTTTTTGTCTTTTCTCTCGCTTATTTCATCTTTGTCTTTTCTCTTGCTTATTTCATCTTTGTTTCTGTTTTCATCTTTGTTCTTGTTATCATCCCCTTTCTTGATGTCGTTTTCGAAGTTAGGCCATTCGAATTTCCGGTCAAACTCCAGATATAGATGATCGCAAAGTCGGAACCCGTCAGGGCGTTCCTTCCATGGCTTGGGTACGTATTTCTCGATGAGTCGCATCACTTCCTCGTTTTCCTTGTCCCTTCCGCCTTGGTTCCAGAGGCGCAATACCATACAGGTGCCTTTGGCGGCGGCTTGGGTGGAGAAGGTCATCACCTCATCCATATAGCTGGAGAGCTCTCCCTTGGCATTGCTTTCGTGGGAATGGAGGGAGAGTTGTATCTTGTGGGGTAGGGTGTCGAGGAGTTCCATCGCACGGTGCAGGAGGGTTCCATTAGAGGTAAGCACCGTCTTGAATCCTTTTTCGCGTGCCGTTGTGATAAACTGTGGCAGCAGGGGATGGAGCAGGGGCTCACCCATCAGATGGAAGTAGAGGAAACAAACCTTCCCGCGGATCTTGTCGGTGAGCAGGTTGAATTCCTCTGCATTCAACTGTCGCTTTTCCCGGGTGTGCTTGGGACAGAAGTGACAGTTGAGATTACAGGTGTTTGTGATTTCTATGTAACAACGATCAATCATTCTTTCTTTGTCTTTTCTCTTCTCTGTTTTATCAGCTTTTTCATGAGCGGCTTATTGTTTTCGCTCTTTTTCAGCTTTTGGTAAATAATGATTTTGGTTCGTAGAAGTGGTTCACCGGACCGTGACCTTCTCCAATCTTAATGTCCTTACCTGCCAGAATGGTACCTGAAAGATAGGTTTTAGCCATGGCGATGGCTGTATTCATATCCATTTCTCTTGCCAGATAAGAGGCGATGGCAGAGGATAGGGTACAGCCGGTGCCGTGGGTATTGCGGGTGTTTACACTGATGCCACGATAGCTGGTCTTCTGCTTTCCGCCCTCGAAGAGGTAGTCTATCTTCTCCTCTCCATCAAAATGACCGCCCTTGATCAATACATATCTGCATCCCAGTTTGCTGATGGCAGCTGCGGCAGCTTTGATATCTTCTACATTCTCTATTTTTCTATTGGCAAGAATTTCTGCCTCTGGGATATTTGGAGTGAGCAGGGTGGCTAAAGGCAGCAGTTCGGTGATGAATACATCGAGTGCATCCTCCTGCATCAGTCGGCAGCCACTGGTAGATACCATGACAGGGTCGATAACGAGATGCTGGAAGCTTTCCTGGTATTTCTTGAGGGTTTCTGCGATGGCACGAATGGTATCGCAGTCATTAACCATACCTATCTTTATAGCATCAGGGTGGATATCTTCCATCACGGCCTCTATCTGTCCTTTCACGATTTCCGGTTCCACATTCTGAATGCCATACACTCCCTTGGTGTTCTGTACGGTGATGGCTGTGATTGCGGAAGCGGCATATACGCCCAATGCCGACATCGTCTTGATGTCTGCCTGAATGCCAGCTCCTCCGCAACTGTCAGAGCCGGCTATTGTTAATGCTGTGTAGTATCTCATGTCTCCTTTTTTTTATATATTACTTTTGCAGAAGTATAGTCATTCCTATATCTATATTGCAAAAGTACAATTATTTATTGAATTATCATCCTCTTTTATGGATAAATTTGATGGTTGGGCTTACTTTTTATTCATTATATCTATTTCGGGGAACGCTTATGCTAGGAGAATGTATATATTTGAGGAGATAGCATGATAGAACAGGGTGGTAATATCAAAGATCTGGGAAGGTGATATAAAAGAAAAAGCCTTCTGAAATTTCTTTCAGAAGGCTCTTGCGGAGAGAGAGGGATTCGAACCCCCGGTACCTCTCGGTACGACGGTTTTCAAGACCGTTGTAATCGACCACTCTACCATCTCTCCAAATTCGGTCTGGATGACTATAGCTTGGTTTTCTTAAGCGGATGCAAAGGTACAACCTTTTTTTGATTCCACCAAATTTTTGAGGAACTTTTTGAGAAAAAATATCGAAAAATATGGGAAATAGCTCTGAAAATGCCTCAGAACTGGTGAAAAAGGCATAAAAAAAGGGCTACCGCCGTAGCCCCAACCTTGATAACCTTAAATCTAATACTATGAAAAACACAGTGCAAAAATACGAAATATATCTGTTCCTTGTGTATAGAAAACAGAAAATCTATATTTTAGCTGTGATTTTTTACCTTTTTTAAGCGTTCTCCTTTCTATTTTAAATAACCTTTAGCCTTGAACTCTTCCATCAATGGCAAGGCGAGAACCTTGGCATCTGGGTGAGGAGCTCCTGTGGTTCCTAAAGCACGGAGATCGAAGAAATGCTTCCAGTCGCTGATAAATGCGGTATGTACCAATTCTGTGTTGCAATCCAATGGCAGGATGGCACGAGCCTCCTGTGGTTTGCAGCCAGCTTCTATCAATTTCATGTAGGCATATTCTGCAGCCTGGTTGGCGAAGATCCAGGTGTCGAGCTTGCTCCATTCCTGTGCTCTGCCTTCAGCAATGTCGGCGCACATATCTTCCAATCGGTAATCCTCTTTCTCCTGAGAACCATTATAACCTTCTTCTTCTACCCAGGTAGGAAGGTTGATCGTTATCTCATTGTCGAACTTATTCTTGGAGTAGTTGCAGTAGCGTGTGCTCTGCTCTGCCATAGAGTTGGCACGATGGCGGTTGTACTCACGGGTGATGGCAATCTGTGTGGTAAAATGAACGGTGATGCGGAGCTCGTGCTTTCCTTCCTCATAGTCGCTGAGGTATTTCAAATCATCCATCGCCTTGTTTTCTGCCAGAACACGGAGATTGGTAGTGATGTAATCCTTGCCGTCTATGGTGTGGCAGCGAGAGAACTTGTTGCTTGTATAGAGTGGTAACTCCCCATGATTGCATACGAGATAGACTGTGCCGTGTTCCAACATTGCATAGTGCTCACTCTGTATCATTCTATCTACGAATGGCTTAGCCGAGTCGTTGGTGGTGTTGTTCTCACTCTTATAGCACACTCTTCCGGCACGTTCTATCTGCTGATAAATGCCGAGCTCTCCTGGCTTTTGCAGCCAGATCTCATATTGAGGCCTTTCTATTTTCATTGTTTTCTCTTTTTATTTCATTGATTGCTTGTTAATATCATGGTGCAAAGGTACATTATTTTGTGGAGACAACAAAATAATCGGGCGCTTTTTTCGTACTATATATATAATGTACTATATATAATAAGGTGTAATCATTGGAATATATGGAAATATACCCCAGTATATGAAAAAAGGAACTAAAATCAATAATATAAAGATATGGAAATAAAACCAATAGCAAGATTCCGTTCTCCGTTCAGCAGCAAGTTTGGTATTCCCAAGCAGGCTGGATTGGTGGCGGAACTGGAAGGACAGATTGTTTTTGAACCCGAATATCGCAATCCGGATTTCCTCAGAGGAATGGAAGGTTTCGATTTTCTCTGGCTTATCTGGGAGTTTTCGGCAAATAAGCATAAGGCGAACAGTCCGGTTGTAAGGCCTCCTGTCTTGGGAGGTAACGAGAAGGTCGGGGTATTTGCTACCCGCAGTCCTTTCCGTCCGAACAACATCGGATTGTCATCCGTGAAAATCTCCCATATTGAATGGGAAACAAGCAAGGGACCTGTCATTCATGTAAAGGGTGGTGACCTGATGGATGGTACTCCCATCTATGATATCAAGCCTTATGTGGTGTATGCCGATTGTCATCCTGATGCACGAAGTGGATTCGTGGACGATCGGAAATGGGCGAAGCTGGATGTTGAGATTTCCGGGGAAGTAAGAGAATACCTGATTAGCCAGGGATTGAATGATGAGAAGATTGAAATCTTGAAAGAGGTTCTGGCGCAGGATCCTCGTCCGCATTACCAGAAAGACCCTCATAAGGTTTATGGAATGCCTTATGAGGGTCTGGATATTCATTTCTCTGTCTGCGAAAAGACGCTTACTGTCGTAAGGTAAGTGTTTGACGCATTTAGAGAGAATGGTTTGCGATATGGTTTCTTACTTTGCAAAAGTAGCGAAGTTCACATTCTCAAGCTTGATTTTGCAAGTCTCATCGATATCCTGAGCCTTCTGATTGTAGAAGATATAGGTATCCTTGATGGTAATGTCGTGAACCATTCCCTTTGCGCCGTGAGCAACGATGCTGTTGTTATCTCCTTTTCAGAATACGTAAAAAGGCGGCTCTAACCGAAGTCAGAAACCGCCTAAATGAAAGGAGGAGTGGTACCACCAGGAATCGAACCGGGGACACAAGGATTTTCAGTCCTTTGCTCTACCAACTGAGCTATGGCACCATCTTGCTTTTTGCGGTTGCAAAGGTACAACAAAAATTTTAATTGAGCAAGAGAAAACCAAATATTTTCTCTTGCTTAATGTTTATTAACTAAAATCGCCTCTTTCGGGTTTCTTCCTTAGAGAAGGCGATTCGTAAAACTAGTCTTTCAGAGGATTCCATCCCTGCGCCTTGAGTTCGAATTCCTGACCGTCGCGGGTAATGAGGAACTTGCCGAGGCTCTCCTTGGTGATGTAACCAATCTGTTTCACGCCTTCCATTTCCTCAATCTTGGCATGGTCGCCGATAGGAACGGTAAAGAGAAGCTCATAGTCTTCGCCACCATTCATGGCACAGGTAGTGAGGTTCATGTTGAATTCCTCTGCCTGAACTGCTGTCTGGTAGTCGATAGGGATATTCTTCTCATAGACACGACAGCCGCAGTTGCTCTGTTCGCAGATGTGCATCAACTCGCTGCTCAAGCCGTCGCTGATATCCATCATAGCGGTAGGGCGGATGCCTGCCTCACGGAGCTGGGCTATGATGTCGCCGCGAGCTTCTGGCTGGAGCTGACGCTGCAGCAGGTATTCCTTGCCGGCGAAGTCTGGCTGGAAGTTACGCATTTCCTGCAAGTCTTTGTTGAGGGCTGCCAACTTCTGGTCGTCACCCTGCGCTTTTGCCTCTGCCATCTTCTTGCGGATGTCTTCTACCTGTCCGTAATATACAGCCTTTTCGCGTTCCAGGAGCTGCAGACCCATATAGGCAGCACCCAGGTCGCCGGTTACGCAGATGAGATCTGTTTCCTTGGCACCGCTGCGATATACGATATCTTCCTTTGCAGCCTCGCCAATGCAGGTGATGCTGATGGCAAGACCGGTGAGTGAGGAAGTGGTGTCGCCACCTACGATGTCAACGTCAAACTTATCGCAAGCCATACGCAGGCCTCTGTAGAATTCATCAAGGTCTTCTACCTTGAAGCGCTTGCTCAGTGCAATGCTTACCACCATTTGGCGTGGCGTTCCATTCATGGCGAAGATGTCGCTGATATTGACCATGGCACTCTTGTAACCCAGGTGCTGCATATCAATATAGGTCAGGTCGAAATGCACACCTTCCATCAGCATGTCGGTAGTCATCAGCACCTCCTTGTCGGGATAGTGCATTACCGCACAGTCATCGCCTACGCCATAAACAGTAGAGGCATTCTTGTTTTCATATCCTTTGGTGAGATGGTCTATCAGTCCAAACTCACCCAACTTAGCTATATCCAAGATAATTTATAATTAATAATTAATAATTATGATCTGCGAATCATTTCTCGCATAATCTCAGTCATCTTAGGCTGAGCAGCATTGGCAGCAATCTGTACCTCCTCATGGCTTACCTCTACAGGAACGTCGAAGCCGCCGAGGTCGGTGATGATGCTGATGCCGAATACCTTGATGCCGCAATGGCGGGCCACGATTACCTCAGGAACGGTGCTCATGCCTACGGCGTCACCACCCAGGGTACGATACATACGGTATTCTGCCGGAGTCTCGAAGGTAGGACCCTGGACGCCCACATATACACCATGCTGAACAGGAATACCCTTCTCCTTGGCAATCTCGTCGGCAAGATTACGGAGTTGCTTGTCGTATGCCTCGTGCATATCTGGGAAGCGAGGACCGGTAGGGAAGTTCTTGCCACGCAATGGATGCTCTGGGAAGAAGTTGATGTGGTCGTCGATAACCATCAGGTCACCGATCTGGAACTTAGGGTTCATGCCGCCAGAGGCATTGCTTACGAAGAGGGTCTCGATGCCCAACTCGAACATCACGCGCTCTGGGAATGTTACTTCCTTCATATTATATCCCTCATAGAAGTGGAATCTGCCTTCCATCGCCATGATGTCCTTGCCGCCCAGCTTTCCGAAGATGAGCTTGCCTGCATGTCCTTCTACGGTAGATACCGGGAAGTTAGGAATTTCACTATATGGGAATTCGTAACTATCAGTTATTTCTGAAGCTAATTGTCCGAGACCTGTTCCCAGAATGATTGCAGTCTTCGGACTTGTGCTCATCCTTTCTCTTAGCCAGGATGCTGTTTCTTGAATTTTTTCGTACATAGCTTATTATCTTTTCGTTAAAATTATCTTCTTGGTCAAGCATGAAGCTTACCTTGATAGGCAATTCATACATGCTTTCTTTCACACTCTCGTAGAGTCCTTCAGCCTCTCTCAGTCTCACGGCATCCTTTTCTGTTGTGATGATGATGCGTGGTTCCGGCAAGGCTTCGAATGCCTCATTGATGCGGTCAATGTCTTTGTTCTTGAAGCGGTGATGGTCGCCGAAAGAGAGAGACTTCATCTCCTTGACCATCGGTTTCAGGTCGTGCTCCATCTGTTTTGGAGATGCGATGCCGGTGAGCAGAAGCACGTGATAGTCTTTTGGATCTTTCAGTTCTTTTCCTGTGAAAACACCCTTCAGTGTATCGTAGTCGATGCAGGTGAAGTAGAGTTTCTGGAATGGATAGAGATCCATAGCCTTGGTGAGTACACGAAACTCCATTGGTTTCAGATCCTTTGGACATTTGGTGATAATCACGATGTCGGCACGGCTCTTTCCGCTCAATGGTTCGCGCAGTCTTCCTGCTGGTAGCATCTTGTCGTAGATGATGAGACGATGGTAATCTACCAGAAGGATATTGATGCCTGGCTTGACATAGCGATGCTGGAAGGCATCATCAAGCAATACCACATCTACATCCTTGGTCTCTTCGTTGCTTTGCAGGTTGTTGATGCCTCTTACCCGTTTGGCATCTACCGCTACGTAGATATCAGAAAACTTCTGGTGCATCTGGAATGGCTCATCACCTATATCCGACATTTCTGTATTTTCATCTGCAAGTACATATCCGTGGCTCTTGCGTTTGTATCCACGTGACAGCACGGCAATTTTCACTTTGTCGTGCAAGAGGCGAATCAAGTATTCCACATGCGGGGTCTTTCCCGAACCGCCCACGGTGATATTGCCCACCGAGATGACGGGAATCGAGAAGTCGCGGCTCTTCTTCAATCCGATGTCGAAGAGCCAGTTGCGGAATCTTACGATGCTGCCGTATATCCAACTGAGCGGTAGCAGCCAATCGTTGATCTTTATCAGATCTCCTTCTGTTCTCATTTCCTCACTCCTTTTTTATACCTTATTATATATATTAATGTATATTCAGTACGAATGGCATTGCTGCCTGCACTGGTTCTTTCTCCTTGATGTTGCGAATCATCATAAATGGTTGGTAGAGGTCACCCAGTGTGAGTCGTAACTGCTCATCGAGATAGTTGCCGCCGCTGCCTGACAGTCCGTCTAAAAGCTGGTCTATCCAGTCTGCAGGCATAGGATACTCTGTGGTTCCGTAATCGGAAACCTTGGCAAGTTGGGCTGCCTTGGCAACAGCGTCGTCAAGACTGCCAAAACCGTCAATCAGTTTGATGCTCTTGGCATCGGTTCCGAGCCATACTCTTCCTTGTGCAATTTTCTCCACTTCTTCGGTCTTCATCTTTCTGCCATCAGCCACACGCTGGCGGAAGAGGCCATAGCCACGGTTAACATAAGCCTGGAGATGGCCGATTTCTTCTGCACTCCAAGGACGGGCACTGCCGGCACTGCCGTAGGCACTGTTGCGGTTGGTCTTTACCTCGTCATATTTGAATCCCAGCTTCTTGGTCATCAGATCACTGATGTCTGGCAAGGCACCGAATATACCGATGCTACCTGTCAGTGTTGTTGGCTGAGCCATGATATAGCTGGCACCCATACTCATATAGTATGCACCCGAAGCAGCCATGCCACCCATGGATACCACTACTGGTTTTTTCTTGTTGAGCTGACTGACTGCACGCCAGATCTGTTCTGAGGCATAGGCATCGCCACCACCTGAGTTGATGCGGAGTACCACAGCCTTGATGTTCTTGTCGTTGCCCAGATCCTGCAGATCCTGGATCACGTCGTTGCTCACAATCTGCTGCTCGCTGCCGAATGCGCCTGGAGTTGCTACTCTTACGATTTCTCCCTGGCAATAATATACAGCAATCTGGTCGCCAAGAAGGTTACTGTCATCTACGGCTGCGTTTACATCGCCCATAGATACCTGACAAATCTTCTCGTCGGTTTTCAGACCGAGCTGTTTCTTTATTACGTCTCTGATTTCATCATAATAGCAGAATCCATCTACCATTTTTCTGGATTTCAAGAGTTTGGTATCATCGAATGCCATAAGTCCGTCTGCATAGCGATTCAGGGAATCCTTGGAAATGTTTCGGCTCTTGCTGACATCTGCCAGAATCTGATTCCAGAGTCCTCCGATATATCGGGTTACCTGCTCGCGGTTGGCATCGCTCATCTTGTCCTCTGTGTACATCTCGGTGAAGCTCTTGTATTTGCCCACCTTTACAATGGTGAAGTGAACGCCAAATTTGGCAGCCACATCTTTTATATATTGTGTCTGTGAGGCAATACCGTGCCAATCTACCGAACCTTCCGGGGTCACATATACCTTGTTGGCAACCGAAGCCAGGTAATATCCACCTTGGGTCATGGCATCACCATAGGCGATGATCCACTTGCCGCTCTTCTTGAAGTCGGCAAGAGCGTTGCGGATTTCCTGCAATGTAGCGTAGTCTGTACTCAGAATACCCGTTTCCAGATAGATACCCTTCACCTTATCCTCCTGTTTTGCCTTCTTGATGGCTGAGAGGATATTGTTCATGCCAAGGTTGTTATATTGGTTACCGGTGAGCTGTCCCAACCAGTCGTCGTTTGCCTGATCACTGATCTGACCTTGCAGCTTCATCACCATCACAGAGTTGTCTTTCAGTGAAGGAGTCTTGCTGCTGTTGCACATCATACCAATGAGTGTGATGACGGCGAGAATCACCATGATGATTCCGAATCCGAAGATACCTACAATGGTAGCGGCTACATTCTTGAAAAATTGCTTCATAATTCTGTCTATATTACGTTGATACCGATTTATTTTTCTGCAAATATAGTAAAAAAGTAACAAATGACAAAGAGAATTGTACAAAAACACCGAAAAATGATGAAAATATAACGTTGTGTTAACGAAAAATGCTTATCACAGCAAGGAAGTTCGTATTGAAGAACAGTACGGATGGACAGAGTGAACTCACTTGTTATCTACCCAAGAAACCAACGGGTGGCTTCAGCATTTTTAGGTAAAGGCTGACAGAAATGTCAGTAGATGTGTAGCTGTGAGCGTGCCAAAGTGTCAGTTTTGACGCTTTGGCACGCTTTTCGTATAGGGTGAGGGTGTCTAGCGTATGCCCGAATAGGCTGAAGTGAAGACGAAAGATAGAAGTAATAACAAATTAAAATATAAGAATCATGAATATTAAACCATTAGCAGATAGAGTGCTGGTACTTCCTGCACCAGCTGAAGAAAAAGTAGGTGGAATCATTATCCCTGATACAGCAAGGGAGAAACCACAGCGCGGTAAGGTCGTTGCTGCAGGTAAGGGTACCAAGGATGAAGAGATGATTCTCAAGGAGGGCGATACTGTTCTCTATGGAAAGTATGCTGGTACTGAACTTGAGTTTGATGGTACTAAGTATATGATGATGCGCCAGAGCGACGTTCTCGCTGTGGTAGAAGAGTAATTGATAATTAACATTTTAATTAAGAATAAGGAAATGGCTAAAGATATTAAATATAATATGGATGCCCGCGACCTCTTGAAGAAGGGTGTTGATCAGTTGGCAAATGCAGTGAAGGTAACTCTCGGTCCTAAGGGACGCAACGTGGTAATCGAAAAGAAGTTTGGCGCTCCTCAGATTACTAAGGATGGTGTTACCGTAGCTAAGGAAGTAGAGTTGGAGAACAAGTTTGAGAATACCGGTGCACAGCTCGTAAAGAGCGTTGCCAGCAAGACTGGTGATGATGCCGGTGACGGTACTACAACAGCTACTATCCTGACTCAGGCTATCGTAACTGAGGGCTTGAAGAACGTAACTGCAGGTGCTAACCCAATGGATTTGAAGCGTGGTATCGACAAGGCTGTTGCTGCTGTCGTTGCCTTCATCAAGGATCATGCAGAGCAGGTAGATGACAACTATGATAAGATTGAGCAGGTGGCTACTGTTTCTGCCAACAACGATGCAGAGATTGGTAAGCTCTTGGCTGACGCTATGCGCAAGGTTTCTAAGGATGGTGTCATCACTATCGAGGAGAGCAAGAGCCGTGATACCAATATCGGTGTTGTTGAGGGTATGCAGTTCGACCGTGGCTACTTGAGCGGTTACTTCATGACTGACGCAGACAAGATGGAATGTGTAATGGATAATCCATACATCCTTCTTTACGATAAGAAGATTTCTAACCTGAAGGAGTTCTTGCCAATTCTCCAGCCAGCTGCTGAGAGCGGTCGTCCTTTGTTGGTAATCGCTGAGGATGTTGATTCTGAGGCTTTGACAACATTGGTTGTTAACCGTTTGCGTGGCGGTTTGAAGATCTGTGCAGTAAAGGCTCCAGGTTTCGGCGACCGTCGCAAGGCTATGTTGGAGGATATCGCTGTATTGACTGGCGGTGTTGTCATTTCTGAGGAGAAGGGCTTGAAGTTGGAGCAGGCAACATTGGAAATGCTGGGTTCTGCTGACAAGGTTACTGTTACCAAGGATAATACAACTATCGTAAATGGTCATGGCGAGAAGGCTAATATCCAGGATCGTGTAGCTCAGATCAAGAACGAGATTGAGAACACCAAGTCTTCTTACGATAAGGAGAAGCTTCAGGAGCGTTTGGCTAAGCTCGCTGGTGGTGTTGCTGTTCTCTACGTAGGTGCTAACTCTGAGGTAGAGATGAAGGAGAAGAAGGATCGTGTTGACGATGCTCTCTGCGCTACCCGTGCAGCTATCGAGGAAGGTATCGTTGCTGGTGGCGGTACTACTTATATCCGTGCCCTCGAGGCTTTGAAGGATATGAAGGGTGACAACGCCGATGAGACAACTGGTATCCGCATCGTAGAGCGTGCTATTGAGGAGCCTCTCCGTCAGATTGTAGCCAATGCTGGTGGCGAGGGTTCTGTAGTCGTCAACAAGGTTCGCGAGGGCGAGGGTGACTTCGGTTACAATGCCCGCAAGGATGTTTACGAGGATATGCGTCAGGCTGGTATCGTAGATCCTGCTAAGGTTGAGCGTGTTGCTTTGGAGAACGCAGCTTCTATCGCTGGTCTGTTCCTGACAACAGAGTGCGTATTGGTTGATAAACCAGAGCCAGCTCCAGCTGCACCAGCTGCAGCTCCAGGCATGGGCGGCATGATGTAATAGAGTGCGTTTTTGCAACCTAAATATAACAAATAGGGGTGATTCTCAGAGAATTATCCCTATTTTTTGTTTTTTTAGCAATTGATATGCAAAAAATCGCAAAATTGTTTGGTGCTAATACGCTTTTTTTGTAACTTTGCAAGCGAAAAGAAAAGGTAATACCGACCGTGAGGTCGATGAAGATATTTTTTTGATTTGTTTTAGTAGATTAGTTTTTAAGTAGTTTGTTTTTGAAAATCGGTTGTCGTGAGACATCCGATTTTTTTTGTGCTCATCTCAAAAATATGCTTAATCTTATGGCTAGCTCAGAAAAATGTTGTATCTTTGCAGAACAAATAGTTTTTTGAGTATCATGCATAATATTGATTGGAAAAAGGCATTGGTCTTCCTGGTCGTTATTGGAGGACTGATTTATATAACAAAGGCGGAGTTAGGAATGACTACTACGAATTCTTTCCTCACTACGCTAGGTATCTTATTGCTTCTCTTCATCGGTGATAACTTCGCACAGAAGATCGATGATGACAGAAAACGCAGAAAATTGAATGATGATGGAAAAGCTAATTAATCTCTACAAGCAATGGGCTGGCGAAGAGCCTGCTGATGTCATCAAGCTGGCAGGGCAGGGAAGTAACCGCCAATATTTCCGTATCATCAAGCAGGATGGGGATACGGTGATAGGTGTTATCGGTACGAGCCGTGATGAGGATCACGCCTTCGTGTATCTGGCTAATCATTTCAATCTCCGTCAGTTGCCGGTGCCTAAGATTCTGGCTGTGAGTGATGATGAACTCTGCTATATCCAGACAGATCTGGGCGGAACTTCGCTCTTCGATGCCATCAAGGGCGGAAGAGAGGCTGGCGGTAGATACAATCAGAAGGAGAAAGAACTCCTGAAGAAGACAATCCGTGAGTTGCCTAACATCCAGTTGCGTGGTGCACGTGGGCTGGATTGGTCCAACTGCTATCCTCAGCCGGAGTTTGATGTGGACAGTGTGCTCTTCGATCTCAACTATTTCAAGTATTGTTTCCTGAAACCGACAGATTTGGATTTCCATGAATTGAAGTTGGAAGCCAACTTCCGTCTTTTTGCGAAGGATTTGACGTCAGAAAAGATGGATTGTTTCCTCTATCGCGATTTCCAGGCTCGCAACATAATGTTAGACGAAAATGGCAATCCGTACTTTATTGATTTCCAAGGTGGCAGAAAGGGACCTTTCTATTATGATCTGGCTTCCTTCCTTTGGCAGGCTTCAGCCAAGTATTCCTTCAAGCTCCGCCGCGAGTTGGTATGGGAGTACTATCAGTCGCTGAAAAACTATACCGAGGTACCATCTGTACGTCATTTCGTGCATCGCCTGAGTCTCTTTGTGCTCTTCCGTACCTTGCAGGTGTTGGGTGCCTATGGATTCCGTGGCTATTTCGAGCGCAAGAAGCACTTCATCGAGAGTATTCCGCCTGCTATCCAGAATCTGCGTGATCTGCTGAAGATGGGCGAGAAGGTTTTCCCATATCCTTATATGATGGATATGCTGCGCCGACTCACGGAGTTGCCGCAGTTCAAGCGCATCGAGAGTGCGGCTATAACCCGTGCTGATGGTTATAAGATTACAGATAACAATATCTACAGTGCGCATCCGCAGGATGGACCTGCCACTTATTCCAAGTATGATGGCAAGGGACCGTTGGTAGTGCGGGTATTCAGCTTCTCCTTTAAGAAGGGAATCCCTGAAGATCCGTCTGGAAATGGCGGCGGTTATGTTTTCGACTGCAGAAGTACTCACAACCCAGGTAGATATGAACCTTACAAGAAACTTACGGGATTGGATGAGCCAGTGATCCGATTCCTGGAGGATGATGGTGAGATTCTGACGTTCCTGGAGAGTGTCTATAAGTTGGCAGACCATCACGTGAATCGCTATATCCAGCGCGGTTTCACCTCCCTGATGTTCTGTTTCGGTTGTACGGGCGGTCAGCATCGCAGTGTGTATTCAGCCCAGCATCTTGCCGAACATATCCACGAGAAGTTTGGCGTAGAAGTGCAAATATGTCATAGAGAACAGCATATTGAGCAGGTTTTGCCTGCAAAACAATAATATTTAGCGTGCAAATTTGGCTATCTCGCAAAAAGTTAGTAAATTTGCACGCACATTAATATATAGCTATTTAGCAATGATGCAAGCAATGATATTCGCAGCAGGTTTGGGCACTCGCCTGAAGCCACTTACTGATCGCATTCCGAAGGCATTGGTAAGTGTCGGAGGAGAACCTTTGCTCAAACGTGTCATCTTTCAGTTGAAGGATGCCGGTTTCACTCGTATTGTGGTGAACGTGCATCATTTCTCTAAACAAATCATCGATTATCTTCGTGATAATAAGAATTTTGGTATGGACATCCGTATCAGCGATGAGAGCGAAAAGCTCCTCGAAACGGGTGGGGGTATCAAGAAGGCATGGCCATTCTTCGATCAGACTGAGCCTATCCTGATTCATAATGTGGACATCCTGAGCAATGTGGATCTGAAGAAATTCTATCAGATGGAGTCGAAGGAACTTTCAGATGATTCTTCGGATTCTATGAAGGAGAAGGCTCCCTTGGCTGCCCGCCTTCTGGTGAGCGAACGCAAGACCAAGCGTTATCTCCTCTTCGATGATACCATGCGATTGGTAGGCTGGACGAATATAGAGACAGGTGAGGTGAAAAGTCCTTATCCTGATCTCAATCCAGAAGATTATAAGATGTATGCTTTCTCTGGCATCCACATGGTAGCCCCATCGCTTTTCCCGCTGATGGAGAATGAACCGGATAAGTTCCCCATTATGGACTTCTATCTGAAGCATTGCGACAAGGTTCGTATTGAGGGATACGTGAAGAACGACCTCAAGCTGATGGATGTGGGAAAGCAGGAGACGCTGAAAGAAGCGGAAGCATTCCTGAAAGAATTATGAATTGTAAATTATAAATTATAAATTAGACAATATGCAACAGAAGATTATTATTTTGGATTTCGGTTCACAGACCACACAGCTGATTGGCCGTCGTGTTCGTGAGCTTGATACCTTCTGCGAGATTATGCCTTACAACAAGTTTCCAAAGGATGACCCATCTGTCATTGGTGTCATTTTGAGCGGTAGCCCTTATTCCGTTCATGATCCGGAAGCTTTCAAGGTAGATCTGAGCCAGTTTATTGGCCGCATTCCTGTGCTTGGCATCTGCTACGGTGCTCAGTTCCTCTCTTACGCCCAGGGTGGTAAGGTGGAAGCTGCTGACAGCCGTGAGTATGGTCGTGCTAACTTGGAGCAGTTCGACAAGGAGAATCCTTTGTTCAAGGGATTCATCGAGAACTCTCAGGTTTGGATGAGTCATGGTGATACCATCACTGCGATTCCTGAGGACTATAAGTGCATCGCTTCTACTGCCAATGTGAAGTATGCTGCTTATGCTTCTACCAAGCAGCCTGTTTGGGCTGTACAGTTCCACCCAGAGGTGTTCCACTCTTTGCAAGGTACACAGCTCCTCAAGAACTTCGTGGTAGATATCTGCGGTAGCAAGCAGGACTGGAGTGCTGACTCTTTCGTTGAAACTACTGTAGCTGAGTTGAAGGCACAGTTGGGTGACGACAAGGTTATCTTGGGTCTTTCTGGTGGTGTTGATTCCAGTGTAGCTGCTGTTCTCTTGAACAAGGCTATCGGCAAGAACCTTACCTGTATCTTCGTAGATCACGGTATGCTCAGAAAGAATGAGTTCCGTGATGTAATGGAGGATTACAAGTGCTTGGGCTTGAACGTGATTGGTGTTGATGCTTCTGAGAAGTTCTTCACTGATTTGGCTGGTGTTACAGATCCTGAGGAGAAGCGTAAGATTATCGGCCGCGACTTCGTAGAGGTTTTCAACGCTGAGGCTAAGAAGCAGACTGGTGCCAAGTGGTTGGCTCAGGGTACTATCTATCCAGACCGTATCGAGAGTTTGAACATCACTGGTAAGGTAATCAAGAGCCATCACAATGTAGGTGGTCTTCCTAAGGAGATGAACCTTCAGTTGTGCGAGCCTTTGAAGTGGTTGTTCAAGGACGAGGTTCGTCGAGTAGGTCGCTCTATGGGTATGCCTGAGCACCTGATTACCCGTCATCCATTCCCTGGTCCTGGTTTGGCTGTCCGAATCTTGGGTGATATCACTCCAGAGAAGGTACGCATTCTCCAGGATGCAGATGATATCTATATCCGTGGTTTGCGTGAGTATAAGGTGAAGTTGAGTGGTGAGGAAGCTCGCCGCGTCCTGGCTGCCGGTGTTCCTGCTGACATGCAGAATGGCGAGATTGAGGTATCTCTCTACGATCAGATCTGGCAGGCTGGTACCGTATTGCTCTCTACCGTCCGTTCAGTAGGTGTAATGGGTGATGAACGTACATACGAGCATCCTGTTGCATTGCGTGCCGTAACAAGTACTGATGCGATGACTGCCGACTGGGCTCATCTTCCATACGATTTCATGGCTAAGGTAAGTAACGAGATCATCAACAAGGTAAAGGGCGTTAACCGCGTTTGCTATGATATCTCTTCAAAACCACCTTCGACAATCGAGTGGGAATAATAATATAAAAAAGACCACCATTTGAGTTGGATATTCAACTCAGATGGTGGTCTTTTTTTATTGATGAGTACTGAGTACTTCTTGGAGTGATGTACTCAGTACTTTTGTTTTTAATAACCGTCGTTCTGCTTCAACTGCAAGTTAGCATCACGTGCACCCTGTGGGATAGGGAGATAACGGTTGGTGGTCTTGAATACACGATCCTCAATCTTCTTGTCAGCTGCAGTAGCATTTACATTGATAGTAGCACGCATACCAGGAGCCACAGACTTATCCATGCTTACAGTACCTACCTGGCGCTCCAATGTGCAGTTCAGCAAGGTCTCTGCCAACATCTTTCCGCTGGCATCCTTCCAGCGCAGGATATCTGCACGGCGGATACCCTCACCTGCGAACTCAACACCACGCTCACGACGAATCAACTCGCGAAGCTTCTCCTTGGTATTGTACTTAGCTTCATCCACATTAGGCATACCTACACGGTTACGAACCATATTCAGGTAGGTATAAACTTGAGCAGAAGGACCATTCAATTCATTCTCAGCCTCACAGTAAGTAAGCAATACTTCTGCATAGCGGAAGACGATAGGCTGACAGGTTGTGTTCCAGATGTCAGGATATTGGTTCATAGGTGCCAAGTACTTACCCCATGTCAAACCAGTCTTTGAACTGTTGTTGGCAGCGAGATAATAGTTGGCATTGGCAGCTCCATCAATCGTCTTGTCGAGTGTATTGAAGATAGCTTCCTTACCATTGCCATTGATGTAGTCACAACCTGGATAGATGACAGTCATTGCCATACGTGGGTCACGGTTGTTGAATGGATGGGTAGGATCATAGCCAGAACCCGGTTCGTCCTTGGTCAAGCCGTTTGCCATTTCATAGGTGTCGATCAAGCCGTAGCTAGGAACGATAGAAGACCAACCGCCATCAGCATTGTTGTACATACGGCCAATCACATCGTTATAGTAGTCGTTTTCTACAGCCTGTACAGCAAGGATGATTTCCTTGGAATCCTGACCTGCTACATTGAACAGGTTAGCATAGTCTGGATCCAACTCATACTGATTCAATGCAATGATCTTCTCTGCACGATCCTTAGCAGTAGCATAGTCTCCATAATAGAGAGCCTCTCGCATACGGAGAGCCAAAGCTGCACCCTTGGCGATGCGACCACGGGCTGCAGGAGTTACATTGATATCGTTTACCAACTCGTCGAGTTCTTTCTCGATATACTCCTTCACCTCCTGCTCGGTATTACGAGGTACCATCGCTTCCTCTGCAGTAGCATAGCTTTCGATGAGAGGCACACCACCATAGTTCCAGTTCATCAGGAAGTAGCGGTAAGCGCGGATCCAGCGAGCCTGAGCCTTGATATCCTTCTTGGCAGCTTCTGGCATGTTACACTTATCCACATTAGCCAGCAATTCGTTGACACGGCGGATGCGTGAGAAGTCGTACCAGTCTCTACCGCTGGATGCGGTCAAGGTACCATTACCGATGGCTGTATAACCCTCCCAAGGGAACTGGTCGTAACCGAAGTCACTTGTACCATCCCAATACAGGAGGAAACCGTCCCAACCCCAACCGGAGTTGTACTGGTCTTGCCAGTTGTTGTAACAGCCAACGAGGAACTTGTCTGCGTCTTCCTGAGTCTGCCAGGTGCTGACAGGTGAAAGAGCATCCTTTGGGGCTGTATCGAGGAAATCGGAGCATGAGGTTGCCAAGAGGGCGGTCATGCCGATGAATATATATTTCTTAAGATTTCTCATGATAATATCCTTTTTAAGTTATTAGAATGTTACGCTCAAACCGAATGAGTGAGTGCGGAGCAATGGATAAGAGCTGAGTCGCTGACTGGTTGCCTCTGGATCCACGTTGATGTCGAGATTGTCGATTGTGAACAGATTCTCGCAAGAGTAGTAAACACGTACCTTGTTGACATGAAGGAATTCGAGTGCCGACTTAGGAAGTGTATAACCCAACTGCAAGTTCTTCAAACGGCAGTAAGATACATTCTTGAGCCAGAATGTAGAAACAACATTACGTGAAGAGCTAGGAGAGTTTGTGTCAGTAAACAATCGTGGCATCTTAGGATTTGACTTGTTGTAGGTCCAAGAGTCTCTCCAGATGGTTGCTGGGTGAGAGCTGTCGCCCACAAAAGCACCCTCTACCTCGTATGCATCGAAGTAGCGATAAGCCTTAAACTGTCCGTTGAAGAACAAGGAGAGGTCGAAGCCCTTCCAAGCTGCGTTCAGATTCAAACCGAAGGTCCAGCGAGGAACAGAACTGCCTGCATAGAAGCGGTCGTTCTCGGCATCAATCTTGCCGTCACCATTGATATCGGCATACTTCAAGTCACCAGCCTTGAACTTGCCACCGCTGAATGGACAACCGCCCTTTGAACCATCTGCTGGCCAGTATTTGTCCATATACTCCTGTGCTTCCTGATCTGTCTGGAAGAATCCGTCAGCCTTATATACATAGTAGCTGTTGAACTCCTGACCCATAGCGTTGCGCTGGTTATATCCAGTACCTACGTATCCCTTACCAGGCATGCTCTCAATCTTGTTCTTGTTGTATGCAACATTCAAGCCTGCACCTACAGTCACCTCACCAAACTTATCGTTGTAGTTGAGGCTCATCTCGACACCCTGGTTGCGCATCTGACCCACATTGTCAAGATAGCTACCCAAAGCGAACTCGTAAGGAGCATCTACAGAGATCAAGATACCATCTGTAAGACGGTTATAGTAATCAACAGATGCAGTAATCTTGTTGTCGAGGAATCCCAGGTCAACACCTACGCCCCATGTGGTCGCCTTTTCCCAAGTGATGGTGTTGATCTTGTATGAACTCTGGTAGTATCCAGATGTTACCTTGCCGTCGAATGCATACTTGGCGTTGATACTGTATGTATTGATAGCTGGATAGTAGTCGCTCAAAGCCTCCTGGTTACCCAACTGACCCCAAGATCCGCGAATCTTGAAGTTAGAGAGCCAAGACTTGGTACCCTCCATGAAAGCTTCCTCGCTTACACGCCATCCTGCAGAGAATGATGGGAAGTAACCCCAACGATGACCATCTGCGAAACGGCTGGATGCATCAGCACGGAGGTTAGCCTCGAAGAGGTAACGGCCTGCAAAGTCGTAGTTAACACGACCAAACCATGAAAGCATATTCAACTCACGGGTATTTCCCTGTGCCTGCTGGGTAGATACATCACCCGCATTGATATCGGTCACATTATTGTTAGGGAAGTTCTTGCGGTAAGTGTACCAATACTTATAGTCGTAAGCCTCTGCATGCCATCCTGCCAAAGCACCAACGGTATGCTGTCCGAAGGTCTTGTTGTAGTTCAGCAATGCCTCGAAGGTTTTACGTTCCCACTTATATACTCGTTCATCGTGGAAATTTGGATCGGTCTTCTTGTTCGCATTGTAAACGAAGAACTTCTGGAAGTAGTCGTAGTTCTGGTTGTCGTTTACATAAGATGCACTCAACTTAGCAGTCAAGCCATTGATGATCTTGTAATCAACTCCAAAGAGACCTGTGAAGTTGGTGTTGCGGCGATATACCTTCAAATCGTTGTCGAGCCATGCAATAGGGCTACCATCAGAGATAGTTCCCCATGTGCCGTCGTCATAACGAGCGGTAATCCATGGTGAAATCAAGTTGAGCTGACGGATAATCTGGTCAGAACTGCCACCTGCGTATGCTGAAGATGGGTCAGTATAATCGTTCTTGATATAAGCGAGGTTCAAGCGAGCTGTAAGGCGGCTGTTAATCTTCATCTCCAGGTTTGTACGGCCGTTTATCTGTTCACGACCAGCATGAGGCAAGATACCCGACTGCTTCAGATAACCTACAGATGCCAGATAGTTTACGCTCTCTGTTCCACCGTTTACGCTTACGTTGTGGTGCTGCAATGAACCTGTTTTGTAAGCCAGGTCGTACCAATCGGTATTAGGGAGTGCATTGATTTCCTCTTCAGAGGTAAATTTCTTAGCCTTGCCCTCGCTTTCGAGCGCATCATTCAGCATATGGGCATACTCGTATGAATCCAGACGGTCAACCAAACTGGTTGGATTCTGCATACTCACATAACCATTATAAGAAACTTGAGGTTTGCCGCTCTTACCACGCTTGGTAGTGATAAGGATAACGCCGTTGGCAGCCTTGGAACCATAGATGGCAGCAGAAGCAGCATCCTTCAATACAGAGATGCTCTCGATATCGTTAGGGTCGAGGCTACTCATGGTACCTGACTCTACGCCATCAATCAAAATATAAGGAGAAGAAGAGTTGAGGGTTCCCACACCACGAACGTTGATGCTACCTGAGTCCATACCCGGAGCACCATTGGTACCGCTGATGGTAACACCAGGCATCATACCCTGGAGTCCACTCTGTACGTTCTGGATAGGACGGCTTTCCAAAGCTTTGCTATCTACTGATGATACAGAACCGGTGAGGTTCACCTTCTTCTGTGTACCGTAACCTACAACTACAACTTCATTGAGCTCCTTGTCTTCAGACTTCATGGTAATCTGCATGTTGCTTGCAGCTGTAAGAGTCTGTGGATTGAAGCCGATGTAGGAAATTGTAATCTTGCCATTAGGATTTTTCAGACTGAGGGAGAAATTTCCGTCTAGGTCGGTTACTGTTCCATTGGACGTGCCAACTTCCATCACGGTAACACCGATAAGAGGTTCGCCTTGATTGTCAACAACACGTCCTGTTGCTACTTTCTTCTGCTGTTGGATGCTGGTGGTAGGGCGGTTCAAGTTGTCAGCTTTTACCATAGTACCATTTGCAAACGCAGGAGACATGGAAGTCAGCGCACAAATCAGCAACGCTGTCTTCATTTGGTCTTTAGGTTTCATGTTCTTACTCATATTGTTTATGTTAAGAGTTGATGTTTAATTAAGATTTAGTGTATACCCCACTTCGATCTTATTTCGGGGGCAAAGCTACAAAAAAAAATATGTAATCAGCAAGGAAAAATGAAAGTATTTTCTGATAAACGTGAAAAAATGTGTGTTTTTTTAAAAGTAGGGGAGTTATTGTGGCTCTTTTTCTTTTATACCTTATTTATATATAGTATTTTCCCCCTTAAAGAAAAATATATTTTCCCTTAAGGAAAAAAATAAAAACCCTTAAGGAAAAATATATTTTTCTTTAAGGAGGGGCAGGAATGGTTGGGATGGAATACTTCTCAAGCCTTGATAGTGGTATTCATATCCTCTCATTCCTGTCTTCTTTTTTTATTCTTCCATGAAAAAAACAGTGGTTATCCCTTCTGCTCTTTCAGCAAATCACGGATCTCTGTCAGAAGCTTCTCTTCCTGGGTAGGCTCTGGAGCCTTAGGAGTTTCAGCAGGCTTCTCTTCCTTCTTGGCGGTAACCTTGTTCACTAACTTGATGAGCATGAATACACAGAAGGCAACGATGAGGAAGTTGAGAGTGGTCTGGAGAAAATTGCCATAGTTGATGGTTGCCGCCTGAAGCTTCTCGCCAGCGATCACCTCTACTGATGGAAGTGTGACTTTGAGGTCGGAGAAGTTGACGCCACCAATGAGCCATCCGATAGGAGGCATGATGATGTCATCTACTACAGAACTTACAATCTTGCCGAAAGCACCACCGATGATTACACCGACTGCCATGTCGAGCACATTTCCACGCATGGCGAATTGCTTGAATTCATTCAAAAATTTACCCATAGTCTTTAATGTTTATAATGATTAATACTTTCCTTGAAATGATCCATTTTTTGCTTTTCAGTGTACGATGAAGCTTTTTCCCCTTAATATAATAAGGTGTAAGTTTCAGACGCAACTTTCACTTTATCTTCTGGTGTCATATTCTACTTCCTTTTAATAATTGCATTTTGCTATATGGAGTTGTCAGTATGGCATCTTAAAGTGCTAAAAATAGGTAATATTCGAGTTCTATCACCTTTTTTTAACTTATTTAATACTCTATTCGTGTGCAAAGTTAGAAAATTTTTTGTAACTTTGCGCTCGAAAAGAAGAAAAAATGCTTGATAGGGATGAAAAAAGGTGTTATCAGCTCCTTCGGATTCGCTTGATAGCTTAAAAGATATAATTTTTAAACTTTTAATTTAAATATTAGAACAATGATTAAGATTGGTATTAACGGATTTGGCCGTATCGGTCGTTTCGTATTCCGTTCTACAGTTGAGGCTGAGAACGCAAAGGAAGTACAGGTAGTAGCTATCAATGATTTGTGCCCAGTTGATTACATGGCTTACATGTTGAAGTATGATACAATGCACGGTCATTTCGACGGTACTATCGAGGCTGACGTTGAGAAGAGCGAGTTGATCGTAAACGGTAACCACATCCGTGTTACTGCTGAGCGTGACCCAGAGAACTTGAAGTGGGATGAGGTTGGTGCTGAGTACGTAGTTGAGTCTACAGGTCTCTTCCTCGCTTACGACAAGGCTGAGAAGCACTTGAAGGCTGGTGCTAAGTATGTAGTACTTTCTGCTCCTTCTAAGGCTGACGCTAACGGTAACCAGGCTGATATGTTCGTTTGCGGTGTTAACACTGACAAGTACAATGGTCAGAAGATCGTTTCTAACGCTTCTTGTACAACAAACTGCTTGGCTCCTATCGCTAAGGTATTGAACGATAACTTCGGTATCGAGACAGGTTTGATGACAACTGTTCACTCTACAACTGCTACACAGAAGACTGTTGACGGTCCATCTATGAAGGACTGGCGTGGTGGCCGTGCAGCTGCTGGCAACATCATCCCTTCTTCTACAGGTGCTGCTAAGGCTGTAGGTAGGTTATCCCTGAGTTGAACGGTAAGTTGACAGGTATCTCTATGCGTGTTCCACTTTGGACGTATCTGTTGTTGACTTGACAGTTAACTTGAAGAAGGCTGCTTCTAAGGAGGCTATCTGCGCTGCAATGAAGGCTGCTTCTGAGGGTGAGTTGAAGGGTGTACTCGGTTACACAGAGGATGCTGTTGTTTCTTCTGACTTCTTGGGTTGCGCTTTGACATCTATCTTCGACGCTAACGCAGGTGTTTACTTGACAGACAACTTCGTTAAGGTTGTTTCTTGGTATGACAACGAGATTGGTTACTCACACAAGGTTGTTGAGTTGATCAAGATCATGAAGAAGCACAACGGTTAATTCGTTGCCTCTTAACGATTAAGAAATATAGCCGCCCAGCATTTCTGATGCTGGGCGGCTTTTTCTATATACATACTTCTCTTTTCTGTCTATATACTTCCTTTTTTGTTCAAAAACTCACAAATGATTGCTCAGATCGTCTTGATGTGAGAATTTCTTTTCGTTTTATTTTGTATTATCAATTATTTCCTTTATCTTTGCGGCATGAAACAGACGATGATTACCATATTAGGTCCTACTGCGAGCGGAAAGACGAGCCTTGCCGCAGCGCTTGCTTCCAAGATCAACAGCTTGGATGCTGCGTCGTGGGGTGGAACTACCCAGGGGGCGGAGATTATCAGCGCCGATAGTCGCCAGGTGTATCGTGGCATGGATATCGGTACGGGAAAAGACCTGGAAGATTATACTGTGGACGGCAAGTTGATACCTTATCACTTGATAGATATCTGTGAACCGGGAACCAAGTATAACCTCTTTTGAATATCAGCAAGATTTCTATGATGCCTATCTCGATATCCGGAAACGGGGCGTGCTGCCTATCTTGTGCGGCGGAACAGGACTGTATATTGAGTCTGTGCTCAAGGGATATCATCTTTCGCCTGTACCACAGAATCAGGAGTTGAGAGACCGGCTGGCTGATAAGAGCCTGGATGAGCTAACGGTGATGCTGAAAGAGTTGAAGGCTAAAACGGGTTCCAATATGCACAATCGCACAGATGTGGATACTGCACAGAGAGCTATCCGAGCTATCGAAATAGAAACCTATAATCTGGAGCATCCTATGCCGGAACGGGAATTGCCTGCGGTAGATTCACTTATTATAGGTGTCAGTATCGATCGTGATGCCCGTAGAGAAAAGATTACCCGAAGGCTGAAACAGAGACTCCAGGAAGGAATGGTAGATGAAATCAAAGGTTTGCTAGATAGGGGAATTCCTGCAGAAAACCTCATCTATTATGGTTTGGAATATAAGTTTATCACCGAATATGTGATTGGTAAAACCACCTATGATGAAATGTTCAGAGGTCTGGAGATAGCCATCCATCAGTTTGCCAAGCGCCAGATGACCTGGTTCCGCGGTATGGAGCGAAGAGGGTTTACCATCAATTGGATAGATGCCCTGCAGCCGATGGAACAGAAAGTGGAGCAGGTGCTGGAGATAGTTAAAAGTTCTAAGTAAGAATCATGGCAGTGAATGAAAATAAGTGGGGACTCCTGTATTGTCCCCGTGGCGGTTGGCGCAGTGCCAAGCGCTGGGAAAAGATAGAAAAGGTGCTCAGGCAGCAGGGCGTGGATTACGACTTCGTGCAGAGCGAAAACCAGAAGAGCGTTGAGCGGCTGGTGAAGATGTTTGTCAACAATGGCTATAAGACGATAGTGATTGTTGGCGGAGATTCTGCGCTCAATGATGCCGTCAATTGCCTGATGCGGATGGACGCTTCCGAGCGCAATGAAGTGGCGTTGGGAGTGATTCCTAATGGCTTGATGAATGATTTCGCCCGTTTCTGGGGATTCGATGACAGTAACGTAGAGCAGACGGTGGCCTGGCTTAAGAAACGCAGGGTGAGAAAGATAGATCTGGGATGTATCCGATACACCAACAAGAAAGGGGAGAAGTGCTTGCGCTACTTCCTCAACTGTGTGAATATCGGACTCATTGCTGCGATTATGAATCTGCGTCGCCAGACCCATCATGTCTTCGGTTCCAGAACGCTGTCGTTCATCTTCTCGTTTATTCTGATGATCTTCCAGCGTCTCGACTACAAGATGCATATCAAGATCAACTCTGATGTTATCAGACGCAGAGTGATGACGATGTGTGTAGGCAATGCGGCTGGTTATGGTCAGACGCCAAATGCCGTGCCGTATAATGGGTTGCTGGATGTCTCGGTGGTGTATCATCCACAGATGACCCAGCTTTTCGAGGGTATTTATCTTTTTGTGAAGGGAAAATTCCTGAATCATAAGAGTGTGCATCCTTACCGTACCCGCGAGGTGGAGGTAGAGGAGGCTTCTCATGCCTTGATAGGTATCGATGGCAGGTTGATGAATATGCCAGTGGGTCCTTATAAAATAACAGTAATTCAGGAAGTCATCAACTTTCTGATTCCTGCATAAACGCCAATGAGGGTGTAGTTTTACGAATAGAACTCACCCTCATTGGCGTTTATGCAGCGGCTTTTATCCTTTTGCAATTTTCTTGATTTCCTCTTCGTTGAGGATTTTGATCTTTCTGACATTCGTTTCTATCAGACCTTCTGATACAAAGGCCGAGAGAGTGCGGATGCAGTTGCTCGTTGTCATATTGGAAATGTTAGCGAGGTCTTCACGACTCAGGCTGCAGTCCAGTGTGACTCCGTCTTTAGCCAGTCCGTATGAATCATGCAGAAACAGGAGTGCTTCGGCGAGGCGGGCACGGATGTGCTTTTGGGTGAGGTTGACTGTGCGGTCGTCTGATTTTCCAATTTCCACGCTCAGGTACTTGATGAAGTAGTATCCGATCTTGTAACTTTTCTGCAGCAGCTTCATCAGTACGGGAAATGGAAAATGTACTACGGTGCAAGTATCCAGAGCCTGGGCTGCAGTCTTGTAGATTTCGTTTGCAAAATAAGCACGGAATCCGAAGAATTCGTTCGGTTTGATGACGCGGATAATCTGGCTCTTTCCGTTGATGCCATCCTTGAATATCTTCACTTTGCCTGTGAGAAGACACATTGCATCAGTGGGAGTTTCATCGCACTGGTAAATCATCTCTCCTTTCTTGTATTTGGTGATTTCAACATGTTCTTTCAATGTTGCAATCTGGTCGCTCTCGAGTCCGCCCCATATTTTCGAAATCTCTCGAGCTACCTTAGCTTTATTCGCATCTTTCTTCTTTTCAACCATTATCGTTCTTCTATTTATGCACTAGTTCGTTAAATCGGCTGCAAAATTACACATTTTTTTTGATATAACTCAATAAAAAACGCTAAAAATATGTTTTAAAACATACAAAAGTAAGATTTTCTAAAAATGTGTCACTTTTTCCTTTGTCTTCCCGCAAAAAAACCGTACCTTTGAATGCAATAAATATAGTCAACAAATATTAAAACCTTAATATAGATCTATGAGTTATCTAAAATTCGAAAAGGCCCTGATGACCAACTTACAAGAGTCATTGCCGAAAGAGTTGTTAAGGACTAATCGTTCGGGCGCATATTCGTGCTCAACGATAGTGGACTGTAATATCCGTAAGTACCACGGACTTCTGGTTGTACCGGTTCCAGAACTGGACGACGACAACCATGTTCTCCTGAGTTCTCTGGATGTTACGGTGATTCAGCATGGTGCTGAATTCAATCTTGGTCTGCATAAGTACCAGGGCAACAACTTCAGTCCGTTGGGCCACAAGTACATTCGTGAGTTTGATTGCGATAAGGTGCCTACTACACTTTACCGTGTGGGTGGTGTGATCCTCAAGAAAGAGGTAGTTTTCCAGCATTATGAAGATCGAATCCTGATCCGCTATACGCTGGTTGACGGTCATTCTGCCACTACACTTCGTTTCCGTCCTTTCTTGGCGTTCCGCAGCGTGCGTCAGTTTACCCATGAGAATGCAACTGCATCTCGTGACTACTCTGGTGTTGACAACGGAATTAAGACATGTATGTATGCTGGTTATCCAGACCTCTACATGCAGTTCTCAAAGAAGAACGAGTTTAAATTCTGCCCAGATTGGTATCGTGGTGTGGAATACCCTAAGGAGCAGGAGAGAGGTTATGCTTCTAATGAAGACCTCTATGTGCCAGGATATTTCGAGATGGATATCAAGAAAGGCGAGTCTATCGTCTTTGCTGCAGCTACATCTGAAATCAAGACTTCCGGCTTGAAGAAACTCTTTGATAAAGAGGTGGATGAACGTGCACCTCGCGATAATTTCTTCCATTGCCTGGTGAATGCTGCACATCAGTTCCATCGCCGTGAAAAGAACGACGACCGCTACATACAGGCTGGTTATCCATGGTTCAAGTGCCGTGCCCGTGATACATTCATTTCGCTCCCAGGTCTTACTCTCTCTATCGAGGAGAATGATTACTTCGAGCTGGTGATGCAGACAGCTATGCGCGGATACTATGAGTTTATGGAGGGTAAGCCTCTTACCACTCATATTACTGAAATCGAGATGCCTGACGTTCCTCTTTGGGCTATCTGGGCTCTTCAGCAGTATGCCAAGGAGACCTCTAAGGAGGAGTGCTACAAGAAGTATGGCCAGTTTATCAAGGATGTCATCAATTTTATCAGAGACAACAAGCACCCTAACCTGGAGTTGATGGAGAACGGCTTGCTTTATACCAATGGTAAGGACAAGGCTGTGACCTGGATGAACTCTACGGCTAATGGCCGTCCTGTAGTGCCTCGTACCGGATATATCGTAGAGTTCAATGCTCTGTGGTATAACGCTTTGTGCTTCTGTGCAGCTTTGGCAGGAACAGTTGGCGAAGAGAATGCACAGCAGGAATTGCTGGCTCAGGCTGAGGTTACCAAGAAGTCGTTCGTTGATACATTCCTCAATGAATATGGCTATCTCTACGACTATGTAGATGGCAATATGATGGATTGGAGTGTTCGACCAAATATGATCTTCCCAGTGGCATTCGATTATTCTCCATTGTCACAAGACCAGAAGAAGAAGGTACTCGATATCTGTACCCGCGAACTCCTTACACCTAAGGGATTGCGCTCACTCTCACCTAAGAGTGGCGGTTACAACCCTATCTATGTAGGTCCTCAGACACAGCGCGACTATGCTTACCATCAGGGAACAGCATGGCCATGGCTGGGTGGTTTCTATATGGAGGCAAGCTTGAAACTCTACAAGCGTACCCGCTTGAGCTTCGTAGAGCGCCAGATGGTAGGTTACGACGACGAAATGTCTTATCACTGCCTTGGCACTATCAGTGAGCTCTTCGATGGCAACCCACCATTTGCAGGTCGAGGCGCCATATCTTTCGCCATGAACGTGGCAGAGATTCTCCGTGCGCTCGAATTACTAGAAAAGTATCAATATTAATATAAGGAGGACGCTATATGAAAGTATTAATGTTTGGATGGGAGTATCCTCCTCACGTATTTGGTGGCTTGGCTACTGCCAACTTTGGTATCACCCAGGGCTTGCATGCCCAGGGAGATGTCGATATTACATTGTGTCTGCCTCATCCTTTCGGTGATGAGGACCGCAGTGCATGTAAATTTGTGGCTATGAACAGTGTGCCTATCGCCTGGCGCGACGTCAATCATGACTATGTGCAGCAGCGTGTGGGCAACATCATGAATCCTGATGACTATTTCCGCTACCGTGACCACATCTATGCCGACTTTAACTATATGAACGTGAATGACCTCGGCTGTATGGATTTTGCCGGCGGTTATCCATCTAATCTCCACGACGAGATCAACAACTACAGCATCATCGCTGGCGTTGTAGCCCGTAGCGAAGAATTTGATATTATCCACGCCCACGACTGGTTGACATTCCCTGCTGGTATCCATGCCAAGCGAGTGAGTGGCAAGCCATTGTGCATCCATGTACATGCTACCGATTTCGACCGTAGCCGTGGTAAGGTGAACCCTACCGTATATGCTATCGAGAAGGACGGTATGGATAATGCCGACTGCATCATGTGTGTATCTGAGTTGACCCGTCAGACCGTGATCAACCAGTATCACCAGGATCCACGCAAGTGCTTTGCCATGCACAATGCGGTGTATCCACTGAAGCAGGAGTGGCAGGACATCCCACGCCCAGACCATAAGGGCAAGGAGAAGGTGGTAACCTTCCTGGGTCGTCTCACCATGCAGAAGGGTCCTGAGTATTTCGTAGAGGCAGCTAACATGGTATTGCATCGTACCCGCAACGTGCGTTTCTGCATGGCAGGTTCGGGCGATATGATGGATCAGATGATTTATCTGGCAGCCGAAAGAGGTATTGCCGACCGTTTCCACTTCCCTGGTTTCATGCGAGGCAAGCAGGTATATGAGTGCTTGAAGGATAGTGATGTATATGTAATGCCATCCGTGAGTGAGCCATTCGGTATCTCTCCTCTTGAGGCTATGCAGTGTGGTACACCTACTATCATCTCCAAGCAGAGTGGTTGCGGTGAAATCCTCTCCAACTGTATCAAGGTAGATTACTGGGATATCCATGCCTTGGCTGATGCCATCTACAGCATCTGCCACAACGAGAGTCTCTTCGATTATCTCTCAGAGGAAGGCAGAAAGGAAGTAGATCAGATTACCTGGGAGAAAGTGGGAGCCCGCATCAAAGATCTCTATCTCAAGACTTTGGGATGGAAGTAATGTTAAATGTTTAATGTTACAAGGGCTAATCATAAAGTTCAAAGTTCAAAATTTAAAGTTCAAAGTATGAAAACAATTTGTTTATATTTCGAGATACATCAGATTACCCACCTGAAACGCTACCGCTTCTTCGACATCGGTACTGATCATTATTACTATGATGATTATGAGAATGAGCGTAGCATCAACGATATCGCAGAGCGCTCTTATATGCCTGCACTCAATGCTATCCAGGAGATGATAGAGAAGAGCGGTCAGTATTTCAAGGTTGCCTTCTCGCTCTCTGGTGTCGGTATGGAGCAGTTGGAGCTTCACGCTCCTCAGGTTTTGGAGAAGTTGCAGGAATTGAACCAGACCGGTTGCGTAGAGTTCCTCGCTGAGCCTTATTCTCATGGCCTTTCTTCTCTCGTCAACGAGGAGACCTTCAAGTCAGAGGTGAAGCGCCAGTGCACAAAGATTGAAGAGTACTTTGGCAAGAAGCCTACCGTTCTCCGCAACTCTTCTCTCATCTACAGCGATGAGATTGGTGCTACAGTAGCTGATATGGACTTCGTGGGTATGCTTACCGAAGGTGCAAAGCACGTGTTGGGTTGGAAGTCACCACACTATGTATATCACTGTGCGATGAATCCAAAGCTCAAGCTCTTGCTTCGTGATGTACGTCTGAGCGATGATATCTCTTTGCGCTTCGCCAACAGCGACTGGGAGGGTTATCCACTCTTCGCAGATAACTATATGAATGACATTGCTTCATTCCCAGAGGAGGAGCAGGTTATCAATATCTTCATGGAGTTGTCGGCTCTTGGTATTGCTCAGCCATTGTCAAGCAACATCCTTGAGTTTGTGAAGGCTTTGCCAGAGTGCGCTAAGCAGCGTGGCATTACTTTCTCTACTCCTACAGAGATTTGCAAGAAGATCAAGTCTGTAGGCGAGATTAATGTACCTGATACATTGAGTTGGGTAGATGAGGAGCGTGATGTAAGTTCCTGGCTCGGTAACCCAATGCAGCGCGAGGCTTTCAACAAGCTTTATAGCGTAGCTGACCGTGTACGTATCGCCAACGATCCACGTATCAATCAGGACTGGGATTATCTCCAGGCAAGCAATAACTTCCGCTTCATGACCACCAAGCCTAGCAACGTAGGTCTTGATAGAGGTATTTATGCCAGTCCGTTCGATGCATTCACCAACTATATGAACATTCTGGGTGACTTCATCAACCGAGTAAACGATCTCTATCCTGCAGATGTAGATAATGATCAGTTGGAGGGTCTTCTTACCACCATCACCAACCAGGATGAGGAAATTGAGATGAAGGACAAGGAGATTACCCGTCTCCAGGCTAAGATAGAGAAGATTGAAAAGGAGGTAGCAAAGCTTCGTGCAGAGAAGCCTGAGAAGCCAGCTGCCAAGAAGACTGCTGCCAAGAAGGCACCAGCCAAGAGAACTACAGCCAAGAAAGCAGCTGGAAAGCCTGCTGAGGCTGCAGAAGAGAAGTAAGCTTAGAATTTAGATTACTCATAACTGTTAGTCCCCCTTGCGGCTCGTGTTGAGCAGTGAGGGGGACTTCTTATTTAGAAATACTCGTTACATCTTTTATAAGGATGCGCTCGCTGCGTACGAAGTTGATGAGCTGTGGACGGAGACCCTGTCCGAGTCTGTAGCCTTGTATGCGTAGATGCATGGTGAGTAGTGTACATACAGGAATGAGCAAAGCCAATAGTAATGTCTTGACATAATCGGTTCATTGCTTGTTTCAGAGATTAATGAATAAAAATTTTGTTTGTTGTATTTGGTTACAAAGATACATAAAAAAATATATTTCCGATAGTTTTTTAGTTAAAAATTTGGCTGTTCTAACAAAAAAGTGTATCTTTGCGGTGAAATTTAACATTATTAATACTTCAAATAAAGATTCGCCTATCGATTTAGACATTTACTTAATGATAAAATAAGGATTAAGAAATGAGAAAACTCAATCAAATGACAGATGAAGAATTGGCCTTGGCTTACGTCGAGGGCGACAATAAGGCTTTTGACCTATTGTTGTCCCGCTGTGAGGTAAAGCTGTTTTCTTACATCCTCTTTGTCGTACATGATGAAGAGTTGGCGAACGATATATTTCAGGAAACTTTCGTGAAGGCGATAGTCAAACTTCAGAATGGGCAATATTTGCCTAATGGTAAGTTTGTCTCATGGCTTATGCGTATAGCTCACAATGTAATTGTCGATGGCTATCGTGATGCCAAAAATCTGCTTTTTACCGACCAGCATAACGATAATGATCTTTCTCGTCTGAAGGGAGATGCTGTGACGGATAGTTTTGTGGAGAAGGAAATCGTGCGCAACCAGGTGTTGAGCGATGTGAGACGGTTGGTGGATTTTCTGCCTCCTAACCAGCGGGAACTCATATATATGAGATTCTATCAGCAGTTGACTTTCAAGGAGATTGCTGAATTGACGAATGTGAGTATCAATACGAGTCTGGGACGTATGCGTTATGCGCTTCATAACCTACGTCGTATGGCGAAGGACTATCACATCAGCTTGCAGCTTGACTAAACTTTCCGCTGTTTTATCAGCGGGAAGTTTAATCTTCTTGCTACTTCTATATCGTTGGTTCAGGGCGTATTGGGTAATTTCAACCATACAGATCGAAATTCTTTAGTCCTCTTCCTTTTTCAATTCTTTCAGATTGTGAATAGTTGCACAAGGATCTGAACTCTTGAAGACGTAGCTGCCACTCACCAGTACATCGGCTCCAGCTTGTACGAGTCGTGGGGCAGTTTCACCCTGTACACCACCATCTATCTCGATAAGTGCATGGCTTCCGCTCTCCTTGATGAGCTTGCGTAGGCGATGTACCTTCTTGATGGTGTTTTCTATAAACTTCTGTCCGCCGAATCCTGGGTTCACGCTCATCAGCAGCACCATATCCACATCGCAGATGATATCTTCCAGGACATTTACAGGAGTAGAAGGATTGAGTGTTACGCCAGCCTTCATACCAGCTGCATGAATCTGCTGGATAGTACGGTGTAAGTGAGTGCATGCCTCGTAGTGCACATTCATCATCATGGCACCAATCTTGGCGGTTTGCTCTATGTATTGCTCTGGGTGTACAATCATGAAGTGTACGTCGAGAGGTTTGGTGCAAACTTTCGCCACGGCTTCCAATACAGGGAAACCGAAGGAGATGTTGGGCACGAATACACCATCCATAATGTCCATGTGGAGCCAGTCTGCTTCACTCTTATTGATCATTTCTACATCGCTCTTCAAGTCAATGAAATTGGCTGAGAGGAGAGAAGGGGAAACCATTGTCTTCATCTTTATTTCTTTACTTTGATTATATGTTGCAATCAGTTGATGAAATACGCCTTGCAAGATTCATTCTTCTTGAATGCGCGATAAGTGTAAGCCATCTGTTTGATGAAATAGATGGTCTTGGCAGATGGTCTCATCTCTTCGGAAGTAAATAAATGCTTCATAGGCATATTTTTTATGAATTGATTAATACTATGCTGTTTCTGATTGGCATCGGTTATGGGAATGATTCCTCATCATGATGCTTATATATTCATAAACGATGACCTTGTGGTTTTATTATATCTGGTGCTTATATTTTTTTGTGAATAGTACTCCGATTACTTATATATAATAAGGTGTAAGGGGAAAAAGAAAGAGAAAAATAAGAAGAAAACAACTTTTTTCTGTTAAAATGATTATTTTTTAGATAAAAAGTTTGCTATTTCGTAGAAAAAGTGTAATTTTGCAATCGGTTAGTTGTAGTGACTATGCCAGTAACAAATTATAATTAAAAGAAACAAAATAAAAAATTAAAAATATGATGAACTCGTTTGTATCTACAGCATGGTGGTGGCGTAACTCAAGATCTAGAAAGTCGTGAGTCGAGTACCCGTGTGGATGCAAATCCAAATATACTAAGGGCCTGCCGTAACTTACGACAGGCCCTTTTTACATATCTGGGGAGTTTCGGAAAATGATTCTTACTTGAAAGAGTATTAACAAAATAAAAATATATAGGAGAACAGGATTATGGAAATGAAGAATATCTTGAACAGAATGTTGAACCACGAGGAGTTGACCCGTGAAGAGACCAAGAATATTATCCTGGGAATTACTCAGAGTGAGTTTCCCGAGGAACAGATTACAGCCCTGCTTACTGGTTTGCAGATGCGCGGTGTGACTGTAGATGAACTTCTCGGTTTCCGTGATGGTATTTTGGAGACTGGTGTTCCTGCCATTCTCAATTGTGACCGATATATCGATGTTGTAGGAACTGGTGGTGATCGCAAGAATACTTTCAATATCTCTACTACCTCTTGTTTCGTTATTGCTGGTGCAGGATATAAGGTGGCTAAACATGGTAACTTCGCTGCAACTTCGGTGAGTGGTGCTTCCAATGTTATCAAGAATCACGGAGTACAGTTTACTGATGATCTTGATAAACTCAACCGTTCTCTCGATGAGGCTGGAATCGTTTATCTTCACGCTCAGCTTTTCGCCAAGGCAATGAAGTTTGTAGGTCCTATCCGCAAGGCACTTCAGTTTCCTACCGTCTTCAATCTCCTGGGGCCTTTGGTTAATCCTAGTCAGCCAAAATGCCAGTTGCTCGGTGTTGCCAACCTCGACCAGATGCGTCTCTATAATCAGGTTTACCAGAAAATCGGCATAGATTACGGAATCGTAAACAGTATTGATGGTTATGATGAAATTTCACTTACCAGTGATTTCAAGGTTACTACCAACAATTACGAGAGAATCTTCAAACCACAGGATCTGGGCTTCGAGATTGCCAAGCCTGAAGAGGTAAGAGGAGGAGCTACCGAGCAGGAAGCAAAGGATATTTTTGATGCTGTGCTCGAAAATCGTGCCCTGCCAGCGCAGAAGAATATCGTGCTTGCCAATGCAGCCTTCGGCATCCAGGTGATGGAGAAGGGAAAGAAGAGCATCGATGAATGCGTGGAGATTGCACGCGAAAGCATTGATTCTGGAAAGGCTCTTGCTACATTCAAGAAATTCGTGGAACTCAATAGTTAAGGAAAATGGATATTTTAGAAGAAATCATCGCTCACAAGAGAATCGAGATAGAACAGCGTAAACGCTTTATCCAACCCCGCCAGATGATTACCCTCACTGAGCAGAAGATGCAGGAGGATGAAGGATGTGTTCCGGGTGGAAGCATGAAGGAAGCGTTGATGAAGTCGGAGACTGGAATCATCGCAGAGTTCAAGCGTAAATCTCCTAGCAAAGGATGGATCAAGGAAGAGGGAAAGGCCAGTATCATTCCTTTAAGCTATCAGCAGAATGGGGCAACGGCGCTGAGTATCCTCACAGACATAGATTACTTTGGTGGCTATGATGAGTTTATCCAGGAGGCTCGCCATGTAGGTGTAACTCTACCTATATTATATAAGAACTTCGTGGTAGATGAATATCAGCTCTTGCAGGCTCGATATTGTGGAGCTTCGGCGGTGTTGCTGATTGCAGCCTGTCTTTCCAAGGAAGAATGCAGAAATCTGATGCGAATGGCTCATCAGCTGGGATTGGAGGTTCTTTTGGAAATGCATGGCGAACGTGATTTCGAATATGCTGAGTTGGAGCCGGATATGTACGGAATCAATAACCGCAACCTCGGAACCTTTGTGACGGATGTGGAAAACAGTTTCCGACTGTCCGAAATGCTTCCGAAGGATGTATGCCGAGTGAGTGAAAGTGGAATCTCTCTGCCCCAGACTGTTCTTAGATTAAGAGAAGAAGGTGGATTCAGGGGGTTCCTGATGGGTGAGCAGTTTATGAAACAGGCTGAGCCTGGAGAGGCGCTCGCTCAATTTATCAATCAATTAAAATCATAGGCAGATGTTAGTAAAGGTTTGTGGAATGCGTGAGCCTGAGAATATAGAAAAGGTGGCTCAGCTAGGGGTGGATATGATGGGATTCATCTTCTACCCAAAATCACCGAGATTCGCTTCTCAGTCTGTGGATCGAACGGCTGCAGATAAGAATGTTTGCAGAGTGGGTGTCTTTGTCAATGAATCTGCTGGATTGATTTCTGATAAGATTCATCAGTTTGATTTGAATGCCGTGCAGTTGCATGGAAATGAGAGCCGCGAACTCTGTAAACTGCTTCATAAGCAGAATGGCTTGTTGAAAGTTATCAAGGCTATCAGCGTTTCCACAGCCGGGGATATCCAGAAATATAAGGAATACGTAGGCGCTGTTGATTATTTCCTTTTCGATACCAAGTGTAAAACGGTAGGTGGAAGTGGTCAGCAGTTTGATTGGCAGGTTTTGGAGAATTACGATGGCGATGTTCCATTCATCTTGAGTGGTGGAATAGGGCCGGAGGATGTAGAGCGAGTCAGGAACTTCCATCATCCAAAGTGCATCGGAATCGATCTGAATTCGAAATTCGAGTTGAAGCCGGGCTTAAAGGATGTGGAGAAGTTGAATACATTTCTTGAAAATATAGAAAACAAAGAAATTTAAAAAGAGTATTATGAATAAGATAAATGCATTGTTTGCAAACAATAAAGACCGCAAGCTTTTGAGCTTGTATTTCTGCGCAGGTTGCCCAACCCTTGAAGGAACGGGTGATGTGATTAAGGCGATGGAGCGCAAGGGAATAGATATGATAGAGGTAGGAATCCCGTTCAGTGATCCTCTGGCAGATGGACCTGTCATTCAAAGTGCTGGTACTAAGGCTTTGAAGAATGGAATGACCGTAAAGAAGCTCTTCGCTCAGTTGAAGACCATCAAGAATGAAGTGCAGTTGCCACTCGTGCTGATGGGCTATCTGAATCCTATCATGCACTACGGAATAGAAGAATTCTTCAAGAGTTGTGTTGAAAGTGGTGTGAGTGGAACTATCATTCCTGATCTTCCTTTCGATGATTATCTGAAAGTGGTAAAGCCTATTGCTGACAGATATGATATCCGTGTTATCATGATGATTACACCGGAAACAAGTGAGGAGCGTATCCGATTCATCGACGAACATACTGATGGCTTTATCTATATGGTCAGCTCTGCCAGCATTACGGGCGCCCAGAGTAGCTTCGGCGATGCTAAGTTGGCTTATTTCAATCATATCAATGCTATGAATCTTCGTAATCCTCGTATGATTGGTTTCGGAATCAGTAACAAGCAAACTCTTACGAGTGCACAGGATAACGCAGCAGGTGCCATCATCGGTAGTAAGTTTGTAACATTGCTCAATGAAGTAGGCAATCCAGACCAGGCACTCGACCTGCTTTTCGAAGCATTGAAAAAATAATTCAACCTTTTAATTTTATAGGAAAGATGTATCAAGTTGACGATAAAGGATTTTTTGGAAAATTCGGAGGAGCTTATGTTCCTGAGATTTTATATAAGTGTGTAACTGAGCTTCAGGAGGTTTATAAGCCTATCATAGAGAGCGAGGAGTTCAAAAAAGAGTATTATGCGCTCTTGAAGGATTATGTTGGCCGTCCTTCACCTCTTTACTATGCGAAGAGAATGAGCGAAAAGTATGGATGCCAACTCTATCTGAAGCGTGAGGATCTGAATCATACCGGTGCGCACAAGATTAACAATACCATCGGTCAGATTCTGATGGCAAAGAAGATGGGTAAAACGCGTATCATCGCCGAAACAGGTGCCGGACAGCATGGCGTTGCCACTGCCACCGTCTGCGCCCTGATGGATATGAAGTGCGAAATCTTCATGGGTGCTACCGATGTGGAGCGCCAGCATACCAATGTGGAGCGTATGAAGATGCTGGGTGCCAAGGTGAATCCTGTCCGTACGGGCAATATGACTTTGAGTGATGCATGCTCAGAGGCTATCCGTGACTGGTGCTGTCACCCACAGGATACATTCTATATCGTAGGTTCTACGATGGGACCTCATCCTTATCCTGATATCGTTGCAAAGATGCAGAGCGTAATCAGTGAGGAGCTGAAATGGCAGTTGGAAGAGAAGATTGGTCGCGATTATCCTGATTACCTCATCGCTTGTGTTGGTGGCGGTAGCAATGCTGCAGGCACCATCTATCATTATATCGATGATGAGCGGGTTCAGATCTATCTGGCTGAGGCTGCCGGTCATGGTATTGACACCAATTACACGGCTGCAACCATGCATTGTGGTACAGAGGGAATCATTCACGGTGCCCGTACGCTTGTGATGCAGACAGAGGATGGACAGATTGAGGAAGCCTTCACCATCAGTGCCGGTTTGGATTATCCGGGTATTGGACCAATGCATGCAGACTTGGCAACAAGAGGCAGAAGTCATGTACTTGCCATCAAGGATGATGAGGCTATCTATGCCGGTTATGAACTGACTCGTATGGAGGGTATCATACCTGCCATTGAAAGTGCTCATGCTGTGGCTGCCTTGAAGAAAATGAAGTTCAAGAAGGATGACGTGGTCGTATTGACCGTTTCTGGCCGTGGTGACAAGGATGTAGAAACCTATTTGAGCCATAAGGAAATGGCTGGAGAATATGGAAATTTCTAAAGTATTTTAAAGCTTTTGCCCTTTCAGGGCGACAGACTTACACTCATTACTACCCAGGGTGTTACCCTGGGCTAGGAGCTTCTGCCCTTTCAGGGCGTGTGGGTGTAATTAGTTAAAGTTCAATCAATAAGAAAAAATGGCTAAGTTTAATTATACGACAGTAACTCGCACGATTCTCGCCGACCTCTATACGCCTGTGGGAGTTTATATGCGATTGAGAGATATTTACCCCCAGTCGGCTCTGATGGAGAGTAGCGACTACCATGGTTCTGAGAATTCCCGTTCCTTCATAGGTGTACATCCATTGGCTAGCATTGCCGTGAGTCATGGAGAGGTTATCAAGACTTATCCTGATGGCAGTGTTGAAAAACAGCAACTTCCAGCTTTTGGCGAAGGAAAGGGAGAAGATTGTAAGCTCGCCATTTCGAAAGCTTTCAATGAGTTCATCCAGAGTTTCCATGTAGAGGGAGAGGGAAAGAATTTCTGTGGACTTTATGGATTCACGACCTTTAATGCAGTACGCTACTTCGAGAATATCCCTGTAAAGGATACCACGATGGCAAAGAATGATGCGCCGGATATCTATTATATTATGTATAAGGACATCATCGTGTTCGATCATTTCAATAATACGATGCAACTTATCGCTTTGAGCGAACGTTATGGCGAAGAGGGAACCGCTGATGATGATCAGGCTTCTGAGGCAAATAGGGCTGTCGGCAATGCTGAGTTGGATGCATTGATGAAGGCGGTGAACAAGGCAAATGTGAAGCCTTATGATTTCCATCCGGTAGGCGAAACAACCTCTACTCTTACTGATGAGGAGCACAAGGCGAATATTCGCAAGTGTATCCAGCACTGTATGCGTGGCGATGTGTTCCAGATTGTGGTGAGCCGTAGATTTGTGCAGCGTTATGAGGGGGATGACTTCAAGCTCTACCGTGCCTTGCGCAGCATCAATCCATCTCCTTATCTCTTCTATTTCGATTTTGGTGGCTTCCGTATCTTCGGTTCTTCACCTGAAACTCATAATCGTATTGTAGGAGAGAAGGCTTTCATAGATCCTATTGCAGGAACGACCCGACGAACGGGTGATATGGAACAGGATAGAAAAGCTGCAGAATTTCTCCGTAATGACCCGAAGGAGAATGCAGAACATGTCATGCTTGTGGATTTGGCACGAAATGATTTGAGCCGTAACTGCCACAATGTGAAGGTGGATTTCTATAAGGATATGCAATTTTACAGTCACGTGATTCATCTGGTGAGCCGTGTGAGTGGAACATTGGATCAGAATGCTGACCATATTAAGGAATTCATTGATACTTTCCCTGCTGGTACCTTGAGTGGTGCGCCTAAGGTGAGAGCGATGCAGATTATCTCAGAATTGGAGCCTCACAATCGTGGCGCTTATGGTGGATGTATCGGATTCATAGGACTGAACGGCGATTTGAATCAGGCTATTGTAATTCGTACCTTTATCAGCCGTAATGGCGAACTCTGGTTCCAGGCTGGAAGTGGAGTTGTGGCGAAGAGCAACGACCAGTATGAGTTGGAAGAGTGTAATAATAAACTGGGAGCTTTGACTAAGGCAATTCATATTGCTGAGAAGCTTTAGGTAGTGAAAAATGAAGAACGAAGAGTGAAGAATTCATGTGCTTCAAGTAAACATTAAACTCTAAACATTAATAAGATGAAAATAGTAATCATAGATAACTATGACTCCTTTACTTATAATCTTGCCCATTTGGTAAAGGAGTTAGAGGCTGAGGTTACGGTATTCCGTAACGATCAGTTTCAGCTGTCGGAGCTTGACCGTTTCGACAAGATCATATTGAGCCCAGGACCAGGTATTCCTTCGGAGGCTGGACTTCTGATGGATGTGATCAGGAAATATGCAGGCAGAAAACCGATGCTGGGAGTTTGTCTAGGTCATCAGGCTATTGGTGAGGCTTTTGGTGCTAAACTAACCAATCTCTCTGAGGTTTATCATGGAGTAGCTACACCTTGTACTCAGTTTGGTAACGATCCTATTTTTGAAGGATTGCCTAAGCGTATCGAGATTGGCAGATATCATTCCTGGGTAGTAGATAAAAGTGGTTTTCCTGATTGTCTGGATATTACGGCTGTAAGTGATGATGGTCAGATTATGGGTCTCAAGCATAAGAATTATGATATTCGAGGCATTCAGTTTCATCCAGAAAGTGTGCTGACACCTGATGGGAAAAAGATGATTCAGAATTGGTTAGAGCTTTAGTCCTTTGGGGCTAAAGCTTTCTCATTGCATCTTGAATGTATGATATTGCGATGATTGTTAAAAAAAGAGTTTGATGTCCTGAAGGACACCAAACTCTTTTTACTTTTATATAATGAACTCTAATAAGAGAACATATAATCAAATATTATAAATCCCAAGCTACAGCACTTGCACCAAGTACAGCTGCAGAACTGCCATCAAGAGTAGAAACGAGGAACTTAGCCTTGCCCTTGTAAATCTTGAGCACGTTCTTGTCGTAAGCCTCCTTCAAAGGCTTCATCAAGAGGTCACCTGCCTTGGTGAGACCGCCGAAGAATACGAATGCCTCAGGAGCTGAGAATGCTGCGAAGTTAGCGCAAGCCTCACCCAGCATCTTACCTGTGAAATCGTAGATGCGCTTAGCCAGAGCATCGCCCTTGCTGGCAGCAACGCTGACATCGTAAGAGGTGATCTTCTCTGGATCCATCTCGCGGAGCAAAGAAGGCTCATCGCTTGTTTCCAGGAACTCACGTGCGGTGCGAGCTACACCTGTAGCAGAGCAATATGTCTCCAAACAGCCTCTTCTACCGCAGCCGCAAACACGGCCAGCCTCGCCTGGAACCATGATAACATGACCTAACTCACCTGCGAAACCATCGCTTCCATAGAGCATCTGACCATTGATGACAATACCAGAACCTACACCTGTACCGAGGGTAATATCAATGAAGTTCTTCATTCCACGAGCAGCACCATAGGTCATTTCTCCAAGTGCAGCTGCGTTGGCATCGTTAGTAAGAGCTACAGGAATACCGAGAGCTTTGCTGAACATATCAGCCAAAGGTACAACGCCATCGTGAGCCCAAGCCAAGTTTGGAGCAAACTCGATAGCACCCGTATAGAAGTTTCCATTAGGAGCACCAATACCCATTGCCTTGATCTTTTCGATACCGCCTACGGTCTCGATGATTGGCTGGAGTGCCTCTACAGATGCCTTTACATAGTCATCTACCTTATCATAACCACCAGTTTTGATAGCTGTTGTTGCCTTGATTTCGCCACGAGCATCAACGATTCCGAACACAGAATTAGTACCGCCGAGGTCTAAACCAATAACGTACGGTTTTAATGTATTTTCAGTCATGTTACTTTTTAAATTAGTTAGAATTGTTTATTTATGCTGCAAAGATAATGAATCCTTTTGAAAATATCAACTTTTTCTTGTATAAAAAAGTATAATTTTAGAAGTTTTGGGCAAAAATATTGCAAATGTGCCCTTTTTTTTGTAACTTTGCCCGCTGTTATAGAATAATGTACGAAAAATGAGTTTAGCATTTCCAATAGAGATAAACATCCTTGACTTTATATTCAAAGGAATTATCATCGGAGTGATTGCCTCTGCCCCTATGGGGCCTGTAGGCATTCTTTGTATTCAGCGTACGCTCAACAAGGGACGCTGGTTTGGGTTCGTCACGGGCATTGGTGCTGCGTGCAGTGATATCGTATATGCACTCTTCACGGGTCTAGGTATGAGTTTCGTGATGGACTTTGTGAATAATGCGCAGAACAAGTTCTACCTGCAGATTTTCGGTAGTGTATTGCTGCTGGTGTTCGGAATCTATTGCTTCAAGAGTGATCCGATGAAGAATATGCATAAGTCGAGCAATAAGCAGGGTACTTTATGGCATAATGGAATTACGGCTTTCCTGGTTACCTTGAGTAATCCGCTCATCGTATTTCTCTTCATGGCTACCTTTGCACAGTTTGCCTTTGTGGTTCCGGATATGCCGATAGAAATGGGAGTGGGATATCTGAGTATTATGTTTGGTGCCTTGTTGTGGTGGTTTGGACTCACTTGGCTCGTCGATAAGATCAGAGGTAAGTTTGATACTAATGGAATCCTTATCATCAATAAAGTGATAGGAAGTATCGTGATTATTTTCTCGATCATCGCTCTTTTTGGAACGATGTTTAATCTTTATCATTTACCAGAATTTTAAGTTATGTTTGTAGCACAGAAATTAAGAAAAGAAAGTATTGCAGAATACCTTTTATATATGTGGCAGATAGAGGATATCATCCGTGCCTACGGATGCTCGCTGCCGGTGATTAAGAAAAACTATATCGAACGGTTCGATTTCACTCCTGAGCAGAAAGACGAGGAACTCGATTGGTTTGGAAATCTTATTCGTATGATGAATGAAGAAGGTAAGCGTGAGAGCGGGCATCTTGATATTAATAGAGTGTTGTTGCAGGATGTCATTGATCTGCACGGCAGACTCCTTCAGAGTTCGAAGTTCCCTATTTACAATGCTGAGTATTACAAGGTGTTGCCTTTTATTGTAGAGTTGCGAAACCGTGGTGATAAGGATATTAATGAGGTTGAGACCTGTCTTGATGCACTTTACGGAGTAATGATGCTCAGATTGCAAAAGAAGGAGATTACCCCTGAAACCGAGAAAGCTATCAAGGAAATCTCAATCTTCGTTGGATTGCTCAGTGATTATTATATCAAGGATCGTACTGAAGGCTTGAAGTTTGAAGATGACGATATGTAATCTGCTGGCGTAACAAGTGTTTTTTAGTAATTAGAGAGTAGTATTTATTTTTTTAGGATATACATATTATAATATATATTATTGATGAAAGAGATTGAAAGAAGAAGAACGTTTGCCATCATTTCGCACCCTGATGCTGGTAAGACAACATTGACCGAGAAGTTCCTGCTCTTCGGTGGACAGATTCAGGTGGCTGGTGCCGTTAAAAATAATAAGATTCGTAAGACTGCTACTTCTGACTGGATGGATATCGAGAAGCAGCGTGGTATTTCCGTATCAACTTCTGTGATGGAGTTCGACTATCTGCCTGATGGACAGAGTGGAGATCCTTATAAGGTAAACATTCTTGATACTCCGGGACACCAGGATTTCTGCGAGGATACTTATCGTACTCTCACCGCGGTGGACTCTGCTATCATCGTAGTCGATTCGGCTAAGGGTGTTGAGGCACAGACCCGTAAGTTGATGGAGGTGTGCCGTATGCGCAATACTCCTGTTATCATCTTTATCAATAAGATGGACCGTGAGGGTCGTGACCCATTCGATGTTCTTGATGAGTTGGAGGAAGAGTTGAAGATTTCTGTTCGCCCTTTGTCTTGGCCTATCGGTCAGGGTGCTCGCTTCAAGGGAGTTTACAATATTTATGAGCATCAGCTCAATCTTTTTACACCTAATAAACAGCGTGTTACTGAGAAGGTTGAGGTAGATATTCAGTCTAAGGAACTTGATGAGCGAGTAGGTGAGCGAGAGGCAAATCAGTTGCGCGAAGAACTGGAGTTGGTGGATGGTGTTTATCCGGAGTTCGATGTGGAGACCTATCGTTCAGCAGATGTGGCACCGGTATTCTTTGGTTCAGCCTTGAACAACTTCGGTGTGCAGGAACTTTTGGATTGCTTCGTGCAGATTGCTCCATCACCAAAGCCTACCAAGGCTGAAGAGCGTATGGTGGAACCAGAAGAGCCTAAGTTTACTGGCTTTATCTTCAAGATTACTGCAAATATCGACCCTAACCACCGTTCATGTATTGCATTCTGCAAGATTTGTTCTGGTAAGTTTGTGCGCAACCAGCCTTACTACCATGTACGTCTCGACAAGACCGTACGTTTCTCTTCACCTACCCAGTTTATGGCGCAGCGTAAGAGTACCATCGAAGAGGCCTATCCTGGCGATATCGTTGGTTTGCCAGACAACGGCATCTTCAAGATTGGTGATACTCTGACTGAGGGCGAGAAGATTCATTTCCGTGGATTGCCATCGTTCTCTCCACTTCTCTTCAAGTACATCGAGAACGATGACCCAATGAAGAGCAAGCAGTTCCAGAAGGGTTTGGAGCAGTTGATGAACGAGGGTGTGGCACAGTTGTTCATCAACCAGTTCAATGGTCGTCGCATCGTGGGTACCGTCGGTCAGTTGCAGTTCGAGGTTATCCAGTATCGCTTGGAGAACGAGTACAATGCCAAGTGCCGTTGGGAGCCTGTTCATTTGCATAAGGCATGTTGGATTGAGGCTGACGATGAGAAGGAATTGGAGAACTTCAAGAAGCGTAAGTATCAGTATATGGCAAAGGATATTGAGGGCCGCGATGTGTTCCTCGCCGATTCTGGCTATGTGTTGAGTATGGCTCAGCAAGACTTCGAACATATCAAATTCCACTTTACATCGGAATTCTAAAATAACAAAAGAATGATGGATGAAGAGTTATCAGAATACAAACAAGGCTGGATAGAAAGATTTGTTGTTTGGCAGAAGGAACATATTTCCGACCGTCAGATGACTCTTATCCTCGCCTTTGTGATAGGTTTGCTCGCTTCTGTAGCAGGTTTCTTCCTGCATGGTATCGTGCACGAAATACAGTTGCTGCTTACTTCCGGGTTCCAGCAGAGCAGTTATAATCTGCTCTTTCTGCTTTTCCCTATTATTGGTATTTACCTTACCTCGCTTTTTATCAAGTATGTGGTGAGGGACAATATTTCGCATGGTATTACCCGTGTGCTTTACGCCATCTCGACCAAGAACTCCCGACTAAAAGGACATAACTGCTGGTCTTCGGTGGTCGCGTCCGGTATTACCATTGGCTTCGGTGGATCTGTTGGAGCCGAGGCACCTATTGTACTTACCGGTTCTGCCATCGGTTCTAATCTGGGACAGATTTTCCGTATGGATAAAAAGACCATGATTCTGCTGGTGGGCTGTGGAGCCAGTGCTGCTATTGCAGGAGTCTTCAAGGCTCCAATCGCAGGACTTGTCTTCACCCTCGAGGTACTGATGGTTGATCTTAGTATGGCTTCACTTCTGCCAATCCTTATCAGTTGTGTCACTGCTACCTGTTTTACCTATATCTTTATGGGTGACAGTTCGCTTTTCGATTTTACTCTTACCAATCCATGGGAGTTGAATCGTACGCCAGCATGTATCCTCTTGGGTATCTTCTGCGGTTTGATGAGTCTTTACTTCATGCGCACGATGTCATGGTGTGAAGGTCTTTTTGCCAAGATGAAGAATCATCCTTATTGTAAGTTGGTTTTTGGTGGACTCATTCTCAGTTCGCTCATTTTCCTTCTTCCTTCTCTTTATGGTGAGGGATATTCGGCAGTAAATGTGCTTCTTAAGGGACAGAATGAGGCAGAGTGGGGGCAGGTGATGAACCGTTCTCTTTTTTCTGGTCATCAGAATCTGCTGATTCTCTATATCGGCTTGGTGACCTTTACCAAGGTTTTTGCCACTTCGGCAACCAATGGTAGTGGAGGATGTGGTGGAACCTTTGCTCCTTCGCTTATTATTGGTGGATTTGCCGGTTTCTTCTTTGCCCGACTCTGGAATGTTTATGAGGTAGGTGTTTATGTGCCTGAGCAGAATTTCACCTTGATGGGTATGGCTGGATTGATAACGGGCGTGATGCATGCTCCCCTTACTGGTATTTTCCTTATCGCCGAACTTACAGGTGGTTATCAGCTTTTTATGCCACTTATGATAGTGTGCATATCTTCGCTCCTTACCATCAGTATCTTTGAGAGCCATAGTATCTATGCCTTGCGTTTGGCTAGAGAGGGCAAACTTCTCACGCATCATATTGATCGTGCAGCGCTCACTCTGATGAGTATGCAGAGCTTGGTTGAGAAGGATTATCATCCGATCAAGGAAGATTTGCCGATGGAAAAACTGGTGAGCGAGATTAGTCGAAGTAATAATAACTTCTTGCCTGTGCTCGATGAAGCGGGTGTCTTGCTGGGAGTTATCGATATTACTAAGATTCGTCATATCATATTCCGAACCGAACTCTATAAGCATTTCAAGGTAAAACAGCTTATGTTGCAGCCTTCTGCCGTAATTAGCGAGAATGAGAGGATGGATGAGGTGATGCAGAAGTTTGATAAGACTGATGCCGCACAGTTGCCTGTAGTAGATATTAATGGCGTGCTGAAGGGTTATATCAGTCGTACCAAGGTGTATGAAGTATATCGACACATTGTGGCAGATATATCTGCAGAGTAATAATATTAATAATGAACAGTATGACAAAGAAAGATTTAAGAATCATATTTATGGGAACTCCAGAGTTTGCTGTGGAATCCCTCAAGCGCCTTGTAGAGGGCGGCTACAATGTGGTGGCTGTGGTTACGCAGCCTGATAAGCCTGTGGGCAGACATCAGGACACTTTGCAGCCTTCTCAGGTGAAGCTGTATGCTGTAGAGCATGGACTGCCAGTGCTTCAGCCTGTGAAGATGAAGGATCCCGATTTCCTGGAACAACTTAAGAGTTATCAGGCAGACTTGCAGGTAGTGGTGGCATTCCGGATGTTGCCAGAGGTTGTATGGGCAATGCCAAAGTTTGGTACCTTTAATGTTCACGCTGCCTTGTTGCCACAGTACCGCGGTGCTGCTCCTATCAACTGGGCTGTTATCAATGGTGAGACAGAGACGGGTGTTACTACCTTCTTCCTCGATCATGATATAGATACAGGTCGCATTATCATGCAGAAGCGTTTCCCTATTCCTGACGAGGCGAATGTAGAGTATGTATATGATGGATTGATGCATTTAGGTGCTGAAATTGCTTTGGAAACCATCGATCAGCTGATTGAATCAGATGGTAATATTTCGAGCATTGCTCAGGAAGAATTCATTGGTGAGGGTGTTGAGCTCAAGTCAGCTCCTAAAATTTTCAAGGATACTTGCTGTATTGATTTCCACAAGCCTGCTAAACAGGTACACGATTTCATACGTGGTCTCTCACCATATCCGGGTGCTTGGACCAACATCAAGAAGAAAGATGCTGTGAAAGAGCAGGTGCTTAAGATTTTCAAGACTACAGTTAGCGAAGACTCGCGAGGTATGGCACCTGTAGGATGTTTCAGAATAGAAGGCGGACATTTGCAGATAGCTTGTATCGACCATTGGCTCAATATCTATGAGTTGCAGCTTGCAGGTAAAAAGCGTATGGAAGCTTCTGCCTTCCTCAATGGAATGAAGGATATTGCATATTACGAATGTCAGAAAGCACCAGATTCTGATGCTGGATTACGGTAATTTAGATTTAAATTTCAGGGTTCAATTTTCAAACAGTTAAGAAAATGACTAAAGAAGAGGATATTAAGAATGCAGTAGAATGCATGCGTAAGGGTGGAGTGATTCTCTATCCTACAGATACAGTTTGGGGAATCGGTTGTGATGCTACTAATCCTGAGGCTGTGAAGAAAGTATATGAGATTAAGAAGCGCGATGATTCTAAGGCGCTTATCTGCCTCATTGACTCGGCAGATCGTATGGCTCGTTATTTCCGTAATGTGCCTCAGGTGGCTTGGGATTTCATTGATGCGGCTATGCCTGTTAAGCCTACTACCATCATCTTGGATGATGCGAACGGTGTGGCTAATAATCTTGTAGCAGAAGATGGAAGTTTGGCTATGCGAGTTACTTACGAGGAGTTCAGCAAGCAGCTTTGCTATCGTTTCCAGAAGCCTATCGTAAGTACAAGTGCCAATGTAAGTGGCGAGCCTGCAGCTCAGAACTATCGTGATATTTCAGAAGAGATTCTGAATGCGGTAGATTACGTGTGCTGGACCCGTCGTCAGGAGCATAAGCCTCACCAGCCTTCAAGTATTGTTAAGATAGCTAAGAACGGCGAGGTAAAGGTTATCAGATAATCATTTATATTGATTGCTGTATATAAACAAGCCTGCTAGGAGTTTTTTCTCTTAGCAGGCTTTTTCGTAGTCTATACCTTAACTGTAGATATATCATATAGCAAGAATTAATATGATAATATAACAAGAAACCCTGCAAGAAATAAATCTTGCAGGGTTTATCCTGGGTGGAAGGTGGGACTCGAACCCACGACATTCAGAACCACAATCTGACGCTCTAACCAACTGAACTACGTCCACCATATTGGTATGTTTTGCTTATCCGGAAAAGTTGGGTGGAAGGTGGGACTCGAACCCACGACATTCAGAACCACAATCTGACGCTCTAACCAACTGAACTACGTCCACCATTTTCTTGTAAGCGGGTGCAAAGGTACGAAAAAAAATGATTCCACCAAATTTTTTCGTACCTTTTTTCTATTTTTTTATTTAGCAGGGCCATTTGGCACTACTGGAGCTGCCTTTTGAGCATCTGCACCTGCTGCAGGAGCCGCTTTCTGAGCACCTGCTGCTGCATCCTTGCTAGCACCTGGCATGGCAGGAAGAGCAGTCTGCTCCTGAGTTGCACCCTCCATAACGCTATTTTCGCCTGTTGCCTGCGGAGCAACGTATGCGCAAGCAACGCTGATTACTACCATAAGAGCTGCGAGACCCCATGTAATCTTTTCTACGATGTCGGTAGTCTTGCGTACACCCATGATGGAATTGGTTGAAGAGAAGTTAGATGCCAATCCACCTCCCTTTGACTCCTGGATCAACACGATGAGAACCATCAGGATTGAAACCAGGACGATTAATACTACAAATAATGTGTAAGCCATTTTTTAATTTTAAAACTAGTTTTATT
>ENA-OQMX01000008-OQMX01000008.1-human-gut-metagenome-genome-assembly--contig:-NODE-8-length-56855-cov-3.649503_pt1 | contig 56855 bp, 57 predicted proteins | sample MGYA00242622_ERZ504866 | MGnify/ENA primary metagenome ERZ504866 (study PRJEB26092, sample SAMD00036422) | human gut metagenome | host: Homo sapiens | study: EMG produced TPA metagenomics assembly of the...
GTTTTCAATCGAATATCTCTTGAGGTTCTCATAGTACATGGCAGCCGTCGTCTCAACATATGGAGTGACATATATTGAGAGTATTCCGCCGGTGAGCCCCACCAAAATATACCAGCCTATAAAGCTGAGATACATCGAAAAGAGATCGCCCTTGAAGCCGTTTGTCATTCTTTTGCTTATCTCGATGGCTTCCTTGCCCTTAAGGCGTGGATTGTCGTGGATAACATATTTTGCCTGTGAGTAAGCGAGAGACTTTATTATGCCGGGAACCACAAACAGAAGCGACCAAAGGAAGGTAAATACATTTACGAGCACACCGGTTACGAGATATGAGCCGTAGTTGTCTATACCCTCCTTATATAGGCTTTTCCATTCGGGGTTAAAGCCGCGTATGTGATTAAGGTAGTAGCCTGATGCGGCTATGGTAAACGGTATAAGCAAAAGAGTAATTATACTGCTTGAATAACCGACTGTTGTCGAAGGGTCGTCGCGGTTTATGGCTGTGACAATATTTACGTAAATCGAAATTCCGCCGTTGAGCAGATATAAAGCAATCGTTGCGAGCGTCATTTTCCACCAACGCGCATTTTGACCGATAAAGCTTTTTGCCTCGGCCTTTATTGCCGGGCGATTAAGAATTTGTTGCATAAAAGAAACCTCCGTGAATTTCAAATCAATAAAATAATATCATTATAGTAGGGCAAATACAACACTTTTTCGCATTTTGACTTTGTTACCAGCCGCTTATTCCGCCTCTTTGCAGTGCACCCACGATTTTTTCTCGGAGTGCCGGGTATTGCCTTTCGAGAGACGCGAGCAGCTCTTTTGTGCTTTGCCGCTCCGTTACCCCGTCAGCCGGGCATTTGCTTTTGACTATTGGCAGGTCAAGGCTTGCCGCCGCACGCTTTACGTCTTTTTCATAAGCGAATATCAAAGGGCGTATCAAATACAGCTCTTTTCTCGAAAGAAACGAGACAGGAGAAAAGCACTTAATTGTGCCGCCGTTCAAAAGATTCATCATAAAGGTTTCGGCGGCGTCGTCAAGGTGGTGACCGAGGGCGATTTTGTTGCAGCCGTATTCCTTAGCTGTATCGTGAAGAATGCCGCGACGCATCTTGGCACAGAGGCTGCAGGGATTTTTTTCTTTTCTGATATTGAATATAACGTCCCAAAGGTCGGTTTTTTTACGACGTATTTAACGTCAAGGCTGTCGCACAGCTTTTGTATTTCCGAATAGTCGCCGTCCATGCCGCCGAAGCGGTAGTCGAGCGTAATTGCAATAACCTCAAAGTGCTTAGGATAAAACGAGCGAAGCCGCGCGAGAGCATATAAAAGGGCAAGCGAATCCTTGCCGCCCGAAACGCCCACGGCGATTTTATCTCCGTCGTCTATCATGTCGTAACGGTCAACGGCCGCTCTGACAAGGCTCAAAAGTTTTTTCATAAACAGTACCCCGAATTTTAAATGCCTACGAAAACGAAAAAGCGCTCTCCGGTAACCCGGAAAGCGTCGTAATTTTTCGTCCGTATAAAGTTTGCTTTATGCCTCAGACAGCTCTTGTGACCTTGCCTGAACGAAGGCAACGAGTGCAAGCATAAACTCTTTTAGGAGAGCCGTTTACGATAGCCTTAACTTTTTTACGTTTGGCTTCCAGGTTCTGTTAGAACGTCTGTGTGAGTGAGAAACTTTAATGCCGAAAGCTACGTCTTTACCGCAGAATTCACATTTTGCCATAACGAAGAGCACCTCCTTTAATGATTAGCAAACAGTATTCTAACAGAATACGGAGTAAAATGCAAGCATTTTTTTAAAATTAACTATTTTTATAAAAACTCTTGCTTTTTTTGCACCGATATTATATAATGACGTCAAACGAACATTTGTACGATTGAGAGGTAATTTTAGATGTCCGATAAAAGTAAAGCGCTTGATACAGCCATACTTCAGCTTGAGAAAAAATACGGCTCCGGCACCATTATGCGTCTCGGAGATAATAATGCGCTCAATGTCGAAGCTATTTCGACAGGCTCGATAACTCTTGATTGTGCTACCGGAATAGGCGGCTTCCCGCGCGGCAGGATAATTGAGGTTTACGGCCCGGAGTCATCGGGTAAAACAACACTTGCGCTGCACGTTGTGGCAGAGGCGCAAAAGCTCGGCGGCGAGGCTGCATTTGTTGATGCGGAGCATGCTCTTGACCCGGTATATGCAAAAAATCTCGGCGTAGATGTTGATTCCCTTTTGGTATCACAGCCCGACAACGGCGAGCAGGCACTCGAGATAGTTGAGGCACTGGCGCGTTCGGGCGCGCTTGACGTAATAATAGTTGACTCCGTCGCGGCTCTCGTTCCGCGCGCGGAAATAGACGGCGATATGGGCGACAGCCACGTCGGTCTTCAGGCCAGACTTATGTCGCAGGCTCTGCGCAAGCTTGCCGGTGTTATTTCAAAATCAAATACAATAATTATATTTATAAATCAGCTCCGTGAAAAGGTCGGTGTGGTCTACGGAAATCCGGAAGTTACAACCGGTGGCCGGGCACTTAAATTCTATGCTTCCATTCGTGTTGACGTAAGGCGCATCGAGCAGCTCAAGGGCTCGGGCGGTGAATTTATCGGATCGAGAACAAGGGCTAAAATAGTTAAAAACAAGGTGGCTCCGCCTTTTAAGACGGCTGAATTTGACATTATGTACGGTGAGGGCATCTCAAAGGTCGGCGAGATAGTTGACCTCGGAGTTAACTACGGCATCATCAAAAAGAGCGGCGCGTGGTTCTCTTACGGCGAGACAAGGCTCGGACAGGGCAGAGACAATGTTAAAAATCTCTTTAAAAACGACAAGGCGCTCTCTGACGAAATCGAGAAGCAGATTCGCGAAAAGATGGCGGAGGAGCACAGTGCGGGAGACGAGAAAAGAGAAACCGCCAAAAGCGCCGCCGACGATGACGCGCCCATAGCTTATCGCCCCGTAAAGACCACCAAGACCGCGGCAAGAGCCAAAATCGACGTGGCGGTGGATGACGACGAATGAAACTGAGCTTTAAGGACGGCAGGCAGGGTAAAATACATATATATGTTGACGACGTATATACCCTTACCGTCGATGATACGTTTTGGTTTTCCGAAAAATGGCATAAAGTAAATGAAATTAACGACGAGGAGCTTGCGGACTTAACTTTGTCCGTGAACTCCCGTCGCGCTTTTTTAAAGGGTGCCGAGCTTCTGTCGCGTCGGGCGCACGGCAAGGCGGAGCTCGTGAGAAAGCTTATGCAGAAGTACCCGAGAGAGTGCGCCGAGCAGGCGGCGGATAAGCTCGAAAAGCTCGGACTTATAAATGACGGTGAATTTGCCGATATGCTGGCGCAGGAGCTTTATACGCACCGCAAATACGGCGTCAGCCGTGTCAAACAGGAGCTTTTGAGGCGCGGAATTGACCGGGCTTTAGCCGAAGAAGCGGCTGAAAGACTTGACAAAGACGATTTAAATCGTATTATATTATTGTTGCAAACGAAGTACAGAAATAATCTCGGAGACGAAAAGGGCATAATTCGCACAAAGAATTCCCTTCTGCGCCTCGGCTATTCGTATTCCGATATACGTGCGGCGTTTGAGAGCATAGAAAACGAATCGTTTTGATTACAGCGTGAAAGGCTATGTGTGAGTTTTATGAGTAAAAAAGTCGGTATGATATCTCTCGGCTGTCCCAAGAACCAGGTTGACGGTGAAATTATGCTGTCTAAGCTTGCGGACAACGGCTTTGAGATAACAAATGACGTAGACGGAGCCGACGTGGTCATAGTTAATACCTGCGGCTTTATTGAGGATGCAAAAAAAGAGGCCATTGAAAACATACTTGATATGGTCGAATTGAAAAAAGAAGGCGTAATACGTAAAATAGTTGTCACGGGCTGCCTTGCGGAAAGATACAGGGACGAAGTATTGTCGGAAATTCCCGAGGTTGACGCCGTTGTCGGCATAGGCTCGAATTCTGACATATGCGAGGTATGCGAAAAGGTTTGCGGCGGCGAAGAGGATATTAAAACCTTCGGCGAAAAAACCTGCCTGCCGCTTGACGGTAAGCGTATGCTCACCACACCGTCCTATTACGCATATATAAAGATAGGCGAGGGGTGCTCAAACAACTGCACCTATTGTGCAATACCGTCAATTCGCGGAAAATACAGAAGCCGCACGCCGGAGAGCATTTTGGAAGAGGCTAAAACGCTTGTAGACGGCGGAGTAAAAGAACTTATAGTTGTTGCGCAGGACACAACGCGTTACGGAGAGGACCTTTTCGGTAAATGCGCGCTGCCGGCTCTTTTGACATCGCTGTCAAAAATCGAGGGCCTAGAGTGGATAAGAGTTTTATATCTCTATCCCGAAAGGCTCAGCGACGAGATAATAGATACGTTTGCGAATAACGATAAAATCGTAAATTATATGGATATCCCGATTCAGCATTGCAATTCGGATATTTTAAGGCGTATGAACCGCCGCGGCTCAAAAGAGGAGCTTACGGCACTCATAACGAAAATAAGAGAGAAAATACCCGATGTGGTGCTTCGTACTACCCTGATAACAGGCTTCCCGGGCGAAACGGAGGAGCAGTTCTCCGAGCTTTCGGAATTTGTCAAGGAAATGAAGTTTGACAGGCTCGGCTGCTTTGCCTACTCTCAGGAGGAGGGAACTCCGGCGGCGGAATTCCCCGACCAGGTGGATGAGGAGATCAGAAAAAAACGCGGCGAAATCATAATGGAGCAGCAGTACAATATATTTGAAAAGCTGAATCACGACAACATCGGCAAAACAATGCGCTGTGTTGTTGAGGGCTATGACGGCTATACCGACAGCTATTACGGCAGAACTTGGCGTGACGCTCCGGATATAGACGGCTCTGTAAGCTTTACCTGCGGTTATGAACTCAATGAGGGCGACTTTGTGGATGTGGAGATATTCGACGTAAATGAATATGATCTGATCGGAGAAGTCATATGAAGATGAATTTGCCCAATAAACTGACCATTGCCAGAATAATAATAACGCCGTTTTTCCTTGCGGCATTGCTTTGGGAAGCACTTCCGCACCGTTTTCTTATCGCAACGGCGATTTACGCCGTCGGAGCGATAACGGACGCCGTTGACGGCCATCTTGCGAGAAAAAACGGTCAGGTGACGAATTTCGGAAAGCTGCTTGACCCGATAGCGGATAAGATTCTCACAACCTCCGCTCTGCTCGCGTTTATGACTATGGGGCTTTGCAATATTTGGATTGTTATGATAGTGCTTGCAAGAGAATTTGCCGTGGCTTCGGTCAGAATGATAGCGGCCGCAGACGGAGTTGTAATTCCCGCCAACAAATGGGGAAAGGCCAAAACTGTCAGTCAAATGACCTTTACGATTATAATAATGCTTCTCTGCGAGGCGGACTATATAGCCGTAACGTCGTTTTCGAAAGAGCTTTTTGCGGCGGCAAATACTTGGTTCACATTGCCGCATATTTCAAATTTACTGCTGTGGATAACCGCCGCTCTGACAGTAGTTTCGGGTGCTATTTACTTAAAGGACAGTAAAAATGTTATCGATTATTCAAAATAATTGGTGCAAAACACGAAAAATGTGATACAATATATTAAGATGTAAAAATGCATTGATCGGAAAGAGTAGCGATCTTACGCGATTTTCAGAGAGAGGGCACCTGTGCTGAAATGCCCTTAAGGCTGCGTGTCGTGAAGTGCGTCCGTGAGCAGGCGAAGGGAAAAAGAGTATCTTCGCACGTTTTCCGCGTTAAGGATAATGAGTTATAAAACGAAGTGGAACCGCGTACTCACGCCTTCGCAGGATGATTTTTTTCTGCGGAGGCTTTATTTTTTTGCGGGAGGTGTTTAAATGTTTGACCGCTTAAAGGAAGATATACAGTCGGTTAAGGACCGCGACCCGGCGGCAACCTCGACCATACAAATATTGCTTTTATACCCTGGGCTTAAGGCCATCAGAATGCATAGAAGAGCTTACTGGTGTTGGAACCACAATATGAAATTTCTCGGCAGATATATTTCTCAGCGAGCCGCCAAAAAGACAGGGATAGAGATTCATCCCGCGGCAAAAATCGGCAGACGCTTTTTTATTGACCACGGCACGGGAGTTGTAATAGGAGAAACCACGGAGATAGGCGATGATGTAACGCTCTATCAGGGAGTAACGCTCGGCGGTACCGGCAAGGATACCGGTAAAAGACATCCTACAATAGGAAATAACGTGCTGATAGGCGCCGGCGCAAAGGTGCTCGGTCCTTTTAAGGTAGGCGATAATACAAATATAGCGGCAGGTGCCGTAGTGCTTGAGGAAATACCGCCGGATTGCACAGCCGTCGGAGTTCCGGCAAGAGTCGTAAAGCATAAGGGCGTGCGTGTCGATTGCCTTGACCAGATTCACATTCCCGACCCCGTATCTCAGGAGCTTTGCAGAATGTCGCACCGCATAGCGCTAGCTTAGAAAAAGAGACTGAAAAAATATCAAAAAACCGAATATGAAGAACAAAACGAAAGGAATTACGAGGATGAAAATATATAACACGATGTCACGAAAAAAAGAGGAGCTTCAAACCATAACTCCTGGCGAAGTCAAAATCTATGCCTGCGGTCCCACCGTTTATAACTATATCCATATCGGCAACGCGCGTCCTCTTTGCGTTTTCGATACGTTTCGCCGTTACCTTGAATACCGCGGCTACAAGGTGAGATTTGTTCAGAATTTTACCGATATTGACGATAAAATAATCAAAAAAGCCATTGAAGAGGGCTCCGATTACAAAACCGTGTCGGAAAAGTATATCAAAGAATATTGGACCGACACAAAGGGTATGAATGTGCGTGAGGCGACCGTTCATCCGAGAGCCACCGAAAATATCGACGAGATAATCGATATCATTTCGACTCTTATCGAAAAGGGCTATGCATATCCCGTTTCAAACGGTGATGTGTACTTCAGCCCGTCCAAATTTAAGGAATACGGTAAGCTTTCTCATCAGCCGCTTGAGGACCTTGAGGCCGGCGCGAGAATAAATGTCGAGGAGCTTAAAAAAGAGCCTATGGACTTTGCACTTTGGAAGGGCGCGAAGCCTGGCGAGCCGTATTGGGAGTCACCATGGGGTAACGGCAGACCGGGCTGGCATATTGAGTGCTCGGCAATGGTAAGACGTTTTCTCGGCAAGACCATCGATATTCATTGCGGCGGTCAGGACCTCATATTCCCGCACCATGAGAACGAAATAGCACAGAGCGAGTGCTGCAACGGCGTTCCCTTTGCGCATTACTGGATGCACAACGGATATATAAATGTTGACAACGTAAAGATGTCGAAGTCGCTCGGTAATTTCTTTACCGTTCGCGATGTTGCGGAAAAATACGGCTATGAGCCGATACGCTATCTTATGATTTCCTCTCAGTACAGAAGTCCCATAAATTACAGCGTTGACATTATAGAGCAGTGCAAAGCCTCGCTTCAAAGGCTTTATACCTGCCGCGATTCGCTTGATTTTGCACTTCAAAACGCAGAGGACGCTCTCCCCGACAACGCCGAGGAAATTAAAAAGAGCCTTCTCTCTCACAAGGAACGCTTTATAGAAGCTATGGACGATGACCTCAACACCGCCGACGGACTTTCAGCGGTATTTGAGCTTGTCAGAGACATAAACTCAAATGTAATACCAACTTCGTCCAAAGAGCTTTTGATATTTGCAAAAGAACTGTTTTCGGAGCTTACGGGCGTGCTCGGTCTTGTGTACGAGGAAAAGGACAACGACCTTGACGGCAAGGTTGAAGAGCTGATAGCTGCAAGAACCGCTGCGAGAAAGGCTAAGGACTTTGCTAAGGCAGACAGCATCCGTGATGAGATAGCCGCCATGGGCATAGTTTTGGAGGACACTCCGAACGGCGTAAAATGGCATAAAAAATAATATTGATGTGATTTTAAAAGCAGCGACCGACATCGTTTTTACCGTGCCGTCCGCTGCTTTTTTACAAATGTTTACAATCGCTTGTTTTAATTGACATATTTAATGTATAAGTATATAATAAATTAGTTAAATCATAGTGTTTTTTAGGGTGTGTAACGGTGAGAGGCTTTTACAGAGCAGTCAAAAGATTTTTAGATGTCACAGCGTCATTTTTGGGGCTTGTTTTGTTGTTTCCGCTGTTGCTTACGGTGTCGATACTGATTAAAATCGACAGCCGCGGTCCCGTTATTTTCCGTCAGAAGAGAATAGGCAGAAACGGAAAGGTTTTTGAGATATATAAATTCCGCTCAATGTGCGTCGGAGCGGAAAAAACCGGCTCCGGCGTTTATTCCGGAAAGGGCGACGCCAGGGTTACAAGGATAGGTAAAATTTTACGAGCTACGAGCATAGATGAGCTGCCGCAGCTTTTGAATATTTTAAAGGGCGAGATGAGCTTTGTCGGGCCGAGGCCTCCGCTTACATATCATCCGTGGAAATGTGAGGAGTATACCGATTTCCAAAAGCGTATGTTCGAGGTGCGACCCGGTATAACCGGCTGGGCGCAGGTCAACGGCAGAAAGGACGTAGAGTGGCACAAAAGAATCGAGCTTAACGTTTGGTATGTTGACCATATGTCGCTTTTACTTGACATCAAAATTATGTTTATGACCGCGTTTAAGGTACTTACGAATGCCGACAACGAAAACAGCGGTGCAACCGTAAATAAGAGCACCGAATCGTCAAATGATGCAAAGGTTGTGAAAAAATAATGGCTCTTAAGCTGATGTATCTCACAAACGACCCGAAGATTGCAAAAATCGCACAGGACGTTTCGGTAGATCGAATATTCCTTGACCTTGAAACCCGCGGTAAGGCAGAGCGTCAGGCAAATATGGATACCGTAATATCCCATAACAGCATTGACGACGTGAAAAAGCTCAGCGCGGTTTTAGACAGGACGGAGCTTTTGGTCAGAGTAAATTCGTTTTACGACGGCTCACGTGAAGAAATCAACCGCGTAATAGACGACGGTGCGGATATAGTTATGCTCCCGTATTTTAAGACCGCGGAAGAGGTAAAAGGCTTTACAGACTGCGTCGGAAAAAGGGCAAGGACATGCCTTCTTGTGGAAACGCCCGAGGCGGCGGAGCACTTAGACGAAATTCTTGACGTTCCCGGTATAGACGAAGTGCATATAGGGCTTAACGACTTGCATCTCGGCTATAAAATGGACTTTATGTTCCAGCTTGTTGCGGACGGTACGGTGGAAAGACTGTGCCGTAAGCTCCGCGAAAGGGGCATATTTTACGGCTTCGGCGGCGTGGGCAGAGTTCACAGCGAGGTTATGCTGCCTGCGGAATACATAATAGGTGAGCATTACAGGCTCGGCTCCGGTATGGTTATATTATCGAGAGCCTTTTGCGACGCTTCAAAGCTTCGTGAGGATGAAATCTTTGACAGATTCAATGTCGGCGTCAAAGAGTTTCGTGAATATGAGGGAGTTGTCAAAAATATGAGCTCGGACGAGCTTGCGGAAAATCACGAAAAGCTTGTGGCTTGCGTCAATTCAATAGTTGAGGCAAAAAAGGCTTGCAAGGTCTGAAAAACTTCGTTTTATAATCATTTACAGGGGCATCTTTTAATGAAAATCCTTTTGACCGGTGCATATAAATATACGGAAGGTCAGCTTTCACGGCTTAAAGCCTTGGGGGCGGACTTTTTATATGTCGAGGACGAGAGAGAGGAGCTCTCTTTTGACGTTTCGGCTGTTGACGCCGTTGTGTGCAACGGCCTGTTTTTATATAACGACATCAAAAAATTCAAAAATCTTAAATTTATTCAGCTCACAAGCGCGGGGCTTGACAGAGTCCCTGCGGAGTATATAAAAAGTAAAAATATTTCCCTTTTCAACGCAAGGGGTGTTTACAGTGTGCCGATGGCGGAATTTGCCGTTCTCGGTACTCTGTTAATTTATAAGAAGAGCTTTTTCTTCCGCGAAAATCAAAAAAATCACGTTTGGCAAAAAAACAGGGAGCTTTTTGAGCTTTGCGGAAAGACCGTTTTGACAGTCGGCTGCGGCTCCGTAGGCAGCGAATGTGCGAGAAGATATAAGGCTTTAGGCTGCCGTGTTTTAGGAGTCGATTTGTACCCGACGGAGAATGAGCTTTACGAAAAAATTTATCCGCTGTCGGTTCTTCCGAGTATACTTTCGGTTTCGGATGCGGTCATTTTAACGCTTCCGCTTACCGATGAGACGAGAGGGCTGTTTGACGGAGAAATGCTTTCTCATATGAAAAATACAGCCGTGCTTATCAACATTTCGAGGGGCGCGGTGGTTGACGAGGACGCCCTTACGGCGGCACTGTCGGAGAAGAAGCTTTACGGAGCGGTGCTCGACGTTTTTGAAAGTGAACCGCTGTCGCAGGACAGTCCTTTATGGGATATGGAAAATGTCGTTATAACTCCGCACAATTCATTTGTTTCGGAGAAAAATTCGGAGCGGCTGTTTTCCGTGATATACGGTAATTTAAGCGGCTTCCTAAAGGGGGACAAGGCAGAGTGAGGTTCATATTGGTTTCGCCGAAAAACAGAACGGCGTATAATTTCAGAGGCGACTTAATAAAGAGAATTATCTCTTGCGGATACGAGGTTATTGTCACGGGCCCCAACAGGGTGGGTGTTGAAAAAATCGAGGCTCTCGGCGCACGCTTCGTCGAGATACCTATGAATAAAAACGGAGTAAATCCGAAGGAGGACCTGAAATATCAAAAGGCTCTTTACGAGCTGTTTAAAAAGGAAAAGCCCGATGTGGTTCTCGGGTACACATCGAAGCCCGTAATATACGGCTCCATAGCCGCAAAAAAAGCCGGTGTTCCGCACAAGGTCGCCATGATAACGGGGCTCGGCTATGCGTTTACCGCGCAGACTAAGAAGGCAAAAGCCATAAGAGCCGTTATGTCGGTGCTTTATAAAAAGGCTCTGAACTGTGCCGATACGGTGATATTCCAAAATCCCGACGACAGAGAGCAGTTCGTTTCATCGGGACTTGTTAAATCCGAAAAATGCCGAGTTGTAAACGGTTCGGGCGTCAATACAAACCGTTTTTCCGTTGCGGATTATCCCGATAAAATCACGTTCTTTATGCTGTCGCGCGTTATGTATTCAAAGGGCATACGCGAGTATTTGAGGGCGTGCGAGCTTGTCAAGGAAAAGCACCCAGAGGTCAGATTTATGCTGCTCGGAGCGTGCGAAAATATACAGGATTCTCTGTCAAAGGAGGATTTGGCGCCGTATGTCGAAAAGGGAATAATAGAGCATTTCGGCGAGACGGACAGAGTTGAGGATTATTACAAGCAGTGCTCGGTATATGTTTTGCCGTCATACCGCGAGGGCACTCCGAGAACGGTCTTGGAGGCGATGAGCATGGGCAGAGCGATTATAACGACCGACGCACCCGGATGCCGCGAAACCGTGATTGACGGGAAAACGGGATTTTTGGTTCCCGTAAAAAATGCAGAGGCGGTTGCCGAAAAAATGACGGAATTTATTGAGAATCCCGAGCTCATAAAAACGCTCGGTGCGGCATCGGCGGAATATGCCCGCGAAAAATTCAGCGTTGATAAGGTTAACGATGATATGTGCTGTCATCTTAACATAGAAAGGACGAATAAATATGCAGTTGTATGAAAAGCTCGTTTCGGGTGATGAAAAATTGGCTCTTGTCGGCCTCGGATACGTAGGTATGCCGATTGCCGTTGCGTTTTCAAAGAAGGTTAAGGTTGTAGGCTATGACCTCAATGCAAAGAAAATAGAGCTTTACAAGAACGGCATAGACCCGACCAATGAAGTCGGCAACGAGGCTGTTAAGAATTGTTCTGTCGAGTTTACGGCGGACGAAAGCAAGCTCAAGGAGGCAAGGTTTATAATTGTTGCCGTGCCTACTCCCGTAAACGACGACCACACCCCCGACCTTACACCGGTAGAGGGAGCGAGCGAAATTGTCGGCAGAAATCTTACAAAAGGCTCGGTAGTTGTATATGAGAGCACCGTTTATCCCGGCGTTACCGAGGATATTTGCGTGCCGATACTCGAAAAAGAGTCGGGGCTTAAATGCGGTACGGACTTTAAAATCGGTTACAGTCCCGAGAGAATAAATCCCGGCGACAAGGTACACCGCCTTGAGACAATAACAAAAATAGTAAGCGGTATGGACGATGAAACTCTTGATACCGTGGCGAAAACCTATGAGCTTGTCGTAAAGGCAGGCGTACACAGAGCGGAGAGCATCAAGGTTGCCGAGGCTGCAAAGGTTATTGAAAACAGTCAGAGGGATATAAACATTGCGTTTATGAATGAACTGTCAATAATCTTCAACAAAATGGGCATAGATACAAAATCCGTTTTGGAGGCGGCAGGCACAAAGTGGAATTTCCTCAAATTCTATCCCGGGCTTGTCGGCGGACACTGCATAGGCGTTGACCCCTATTACCTTACATACAAGGCCGAGGAAATGGGCTATCACAGCCAAATTATTCTCTCCGGCAGACGCATAAACGACGATATGGGCAAATATGTAGCCGAAAACACCGTTAAAAATCTTATAAAGGCGGATGTCCCGGTAAAAAACGCAAAGGTTGCGATTCTCGGCTTTACGTTTAAAGAAAATTGCCCCGACACGAGAAATACGAAAATCATCGACATATACAATGAGCTTCGCGAGTACGGAATAACCCCGGTAATAGCCGACCCTGAAGCTGATGCTGACGAAGCAAAGCGTCTTTACGGAATTGAATTTATCGATATTAACGATATAAAAAATTGCGATGCCGTAATACTTGCCGTTGCTCATGAGCAGTTTAAAAATCTCGGGCAGGCCGATTTTGACAAAATGTTCAAATCGGGCCGTAACGAAGAAAAGGTGCTTGTTGATATTAAAGGGCTGCTTTCTCGTAAAGAATACGAAAAAGCGGGCTATAAATATTGGAGACTTTGATTATGGGTTATAAAAATTTGAAATTTCCGTCGGATACGCTGTTTCTTGTGACGGGTGCGGCGGGCTTTGTCGGCTCAAATCTTTGCGAAGCTATACTCAATATGGGCTATAAGGTCAGAGCGCTTGACGACCTATCGACCGGCAAGCAGGAAAACGTTGATATGTTCCTCGGCAATCCGAACTATGAGTTTATAAAAGGCGACATTAAAGACCTTGACACCTGTATGAAGGCATGCGAGGGCGTAGACTATGTGCTTAATCAGGCGGCGTGGGGAAGCGTTCCGAGAAGCCTTGAAATGCCGCTGTTTTATTGCAAAAACAATATTGAGGGAACGCTCAATATGCTCGAAGCGGCAAGACAATGCGGTGTTAAAAAGTTTGTATATGCATCTTCTTCGTCCGTATACGGCGACGAGCCGCACCTACCCAAAACCGAGGGCAGAGAGGGCAATCTTCTTTCTCCTTACGCTCTTACAAAGCGCTGCGACGAGGAATGGGCAAAGCTTTATACCATGCACTACGGACTTGATACATACGGAATGAGATATTTTAACGTATTCGGCAGACGTCAGGATCCGGACGGCGCGTATGCCGCGGTAATTCCGAAATTTTTAAAACAACTTATGCACGGCGAGGTGCCGACAATCAACGGCGACGGTAAGCAGAGCCGAGACTTTACTTATATCGACAATGTTATTGAAGCGAACCTCAAAGCTTGTCTTGCTTCTCACGAGGCGGCAGGCAACGCGTTTAATATCGCCTACGGCGGCAGAGAGTACCTTATAGACATTTATTACGGTCTTACAAAGGCACTCGGCGTTGACGTCGAACCGAATTTCGGCCCGGACAGAAAGGGCGACATAAAGCACTCAAACGCCGATATTTCAAAAGCGAGAAAACTCCTCGGCTACGATCCCGATTACAGCTTCCAGGACGGCATCAAGCTTGCTATCGAGTGGTATAAGGAGAACTTGTGATGATGAAAGATATATTAGAAATAGCAGAGAAAAATCCGCAGTATCGCCACCTTCTTTTTTCACGCGGCTTTCTTTTTACCGATGCCGCCGTCGATGCAACAGCGTTTCCGTTTTATGGTACATGGAAGGAAATAGGTGTCTGCAATTATCAGTTGCTTGTCCATCCGGAATTGAACTGTTATATTGCTGCCACATCCGACATAACAGCGGTTTTAATCGGTCATGTGTACAACCCGTTTGACGGACTGTATAACGAAAAGGAAATTTTAGAAAAATACCTTGAGGCACAAGATAGGCTCAGCTATTACAACGAGTGGACAGGTCTTTTTACATTAATCGTCATCAGCGACGACCGGGTTGAAGTCTTCGGCGATTGTGCCGGCATGCAATCTAATTGGTATGCTTGTATCAACGCTCATTTTTACCTTTCCTCGCATGCGCAATTGATCGGTGATATTTGCCGCCTGCCGCAAACCGACTACGCAAAAAAAATGCAACATTACCGTTTCTGGAAAATGTACGGTGTTTTCTTTCCGGGCGATATTTCACAGTTTGAAGATGTGTTCCGTCTCGTGCCGAATCATATATTGTCCCTGTCATGTGCCGAGCACACCTGTAAGCTCACAAGGTTTTATCCCTTCCGAGATCTTGAGAAAGTAACAAGTAAAGAAGAATATGACAGAGTGATTTCAAAAATTGCAGAAATTCTTCATGAGACAATGCGTTTGATCTCTGAAAAGTGGGATCATCCTTCTATTTCCATGACCGGCGGCATGGACAGCAAAACTACCTTAGCCTGTGCAAACGGGCTATATGATCAGTTTAGATACTATAGTTATATTTCCATGTACGGCGACAAGCCCGATGCCGACGCCGCCGCAAAAATTGCAGATGCCATCGGTGTCGAACACAAAACCTATGTCATTTCGGAGAACAATGAAGATTTTGCCGACCTTCCCATTATACGCTCCATTCTGGAGCATAATCTCGGCGACATCGGCTCTGTCAATGATAATGATGTTCGCAAACGCCTGTATTTTCTCAATACCGGCGCAGTTTCACTTGAAGTAAAATCCTGGGTGTCTGAAATCGGCAGAGCAAATTATTATAAAAAGTTCGGCTTCAGAAAAATGCCGCACCGTTTATCTGCACGACAAATGACCACCATGTATAAATTCTTCAGTTATAACCGTTTATCAGCACATAAAACCGATAAGATATTCAGAGAGTATATTCAAAAAACGGCATTTGATGCAATTTACAATTTTGATGCAAGCGATATGTATCTTTGGGAAATGCGCTACGGCGGTTGGGGCGGTCTGAAAATAACGGCGGAACATCGCATTTCGTATGACATCACCATTCCGTACAATAACCGTTTGCTTATGGAGTTGTTTTTGCGCCTGCCGTTGGAAAAACGGATAGCAGACATTCCTCATTATGATGTCATTCGCAAAATGAACCCGATGATAGACCGCCTTGGAATAACCGTTACAAATTATAATGAAACAGAAAGGCGCATGCATTGCGAGCGAATCTATTATCTTGTAAATACGCATCTGCCGTTTTAATAAAAGCAAAAGCAATATCTACGAATGGTGGTAATAGCTATGAAAGTATTATTTGTTACCAGCGGTGCCATCGCCTGCAATGTCAGCAGCGGCAACACCTTTCTCAATCTGTTCGGTGAGCTTGCGGACACCGAGCTTTACAGCCTTTTCACCCGCAGCGAGGTGCCCGACAAAAAGATAAAAGCCGCTTTTCGCATTGCGGAGGCGGAGCTGCCTCGCTACATTTTTCGCCGCGACCGCATCGGCGAGCGCGTCACGGCGAATGATCAAGTGCTCGACGAGCATGCCATGCAGTTGGAGGCGGTCGCCAAGCGCAATGTCTCCCAGATCAAATATATCGCCCGTGATATCCTCTGGAAGATCGCGCCGTGGAAAAACCGCAACCTGCGGACATTCATTGAGGAAGTACAGCCAGACCTTATCGTTTCCATTCTGAATGAAAACCTCTCGCTCGGCGCAATGACCGCCTTTGCCCAAAAGCACAGCGGCGCACCGTTGATGCTGTTTGCGTGGGACGATAACTACAGCTATACCGTCGGTTGGTCTGCTCCGCTGACGCGCTTGTCGCAGACGGTGCATAGGCGATACATGCGTAAAATAGCAAAAAGGGCAGATACGCTGTTTGTCATTTCCGAGAAACAAAAGGCAGACTATGAGCGTATTTTCGGGCGTTCCTGTGAGATCATGACGAAAGGTGCGGACTTTTCCGAAAGGCCGATGCCGACGCCGCACCATGAGCCGCTTAGGCTGCTTTATGCGGGCAATCTGGCGCTCGGCAGGTGGGAAACGCTTGCCGCCGTCAAAGAAGCGCTGCAGCATATCAATAAGAACGGCATGCGTGCCGTACTGCATATCTATTCGGCAACGCTGCTGTCCGATGCACAAAAGGACGCCATTGCGGACGGCAAAAACGCCGTGTTCATGGGCGCTGCGCCAGCTGCGGAGATTGAAAAGATGCAAAAGGATGCGGACATTCTGGTGCATGCGGAGAGCTTTGACCCGCAATATTATCTCTCTATTCATTACTCTTTTTCGACAAAGCTCGTTGACTGTTTTCACAGCGCCAAATGTATTTTTGCCGTCGGACCCGAAAAAGCGGCTTCAATTGACTGCCTTATAAAAAATGAACGCCGCGGTCGTTGCAAAAAGCAACGATGAAATATACGAAAAATTAAATTTGCTTATAAACGACAAGGAACTGATTGTACGAATAACTCGGAAAAAGCTTGGGAAATTACGGCAAAAAGATCTTTTTGATCGTGTTAATATTTCAGATGTTACTTAAGGAGAGTATAAAAAAAGTCTTGTAAGGAGGGAAAAGAATGTCCGTATATTTACTGAATATTGCACTCATATTTATATGGGCATTCTTTTTGCTCAAATACAAGCCGAGTAAAAACAAAAAAAAGCATTTTGTGCGATTGCCTGTGTTCAGTGGGTAATTTTATCCGGACTCAGAGGAATGACTGTCGGAGCGGATACAATAGGATACCGCAGAAGCTTTTACAGGATAGGCCTCACATCATGGCACAAAATTTTTGCCAATGTATCTGCTTATATCGGCGGAGCGGAAATAAAGGACCCCGGTTATGCGCTTTTGTAAAGATATTTCAAGTTTTTCCACGAATTACCAAGTGTACCTTGTATTTATAGCTCTTCTGTTTATGATACCGATGGCGATATGGATTTACAGGAATTCTTCTATGCCGTGCCTCAGCTTTATTATTTTTTACGACGCTGTTTTATTCGTTTTATGCGGTTACCGGTATAAGGCAAACAATAGCAACATCGCTTGTTGTTTTTATCGGATATGAATTTATAAAAAAGAAAAAGCCGATACCGTTTTTGATTTTGGTATTTTTATCGTTCTTTATACATAAGTCGTGCGTTTGCTTTTTACCGTTTGTATTTTTTGCGTACAAAAAAATCACCTGGCGGTATGTCGGTATTTTTTCCGCAATAACCGCCGCTTTCCTAATTTTGGGAAAAACTTTGTATGAGCCGTTTGCCGAATTCGTCGGATATGATGTAGAAGAAGAGTATTTGCTTGATACATACTCATATACGCTGGTTATTTGTCTTTTAACGGTTTCGGTCATTCGTTTTGTACCGCTTCATTAAAAAGAATACGGACGAAGAAAAGTTCAAAGCTCTTTACAATGCGGCATTATTTACGACAGCATTTACGCTTTTGACGCTGCGAAATCAATCGTTTATGCGCGTTCAGCAGTATTATGCTCTGTTTTTTATGCTCCTTGTTCCGGAACTTGTAAGAGCATTTAACAAACGGTGGCAGCCCGTGATTTACGCTGCCGGAGTAGGCTTTTTGATACTTAAGCTTATATTAAATCACCCGTATTACGCATTCTTTTGGCAATAACAAGGAGGTACGATATGAAGATAATATGGATAGTAAATATGGTATTTCCGAAAATAGCAAAAAAGCTCGGAGCGGAGACCTCCGCAAGCGGCGGTTGGCTGCTTGACCTTGCTGACGGTATTTCGGCGGACCCGAATGTTGAATTAACGGTTATGACATACTATGACGGGGAATTTAAAGATATTAAGGTTGATAACATCCGTTATATATTATTCCCGGGTGGCGGAAACAGGCTTTTGTTTGACAGCAATAAAACGGCTGAAGACTGCAAAAAAAGCTTTGGAGTTATGTCAGCCGGACTTAGTTCATATCCACGGAACAGAATATGCCCCGGGTTATGAGATGCTCAAGGTCTGCGGCGATGTTCCGGTGCTTTTGACCATTCAGGGGATTTTAAGACGCATATCAAAGGAATATTATGGCGGTCTTACTTTTAACGAGAGACTGAAGTGCCTTAAATTAAAAGAAATTTTGACAATGAAAACCCCGACGGCATATAAAATGTTGTATTCCCGAAATGCCGAAAGGGAAGAAAAAGTCCTGAAACAGGTTAAATATGTTACGGGCAGAACCGATTGGGATAAGGCGGTTATGCTTTCGGTTAACCCGAATTTAAAATATTTTCGCTGTAATTACAATTTGAGAAAAGAGTTTTATGAGAGCGAAAAATGGTCTTTGGAGTCATGCGAAAGGCATACCGTGTTTTCAAGTTCCGCTCTTTACTCGCTTAAAGGACTTCACATAGAAGTTAAGGCAATAGCCATTTTGAAGAAGAAATATCCCGATATCAAATTGTATGTTCCGGGCGGCTGTGCCGAAAACGGGAAAATAAAGGACCCGTCGGGTTACATTAAATATATAAACAGGCTTATTAAAAAATACGGACTCGAAGACAATATTATATTTACGGGTTCGATATCTCCATCCGAAGTTGCAAAAAGACTTCGTAAGGCAAATGTTTTTGTGGTTTCTTCCGCTGTTGAGGGTGCTTTACATAATAGTTGCCTCTTTCAGCGTGATTTCGTTTCCCTTTACAAATCTCAACGGAATCCTGACCGCATACGAGAAATTCGTGCCGCTGAAGGCGTGCGATTTATTCAATAAGGTGTTTATCATAGTCGGTATGGTTATTGCGCTTCACTTCGGCTGCGGAGTGTATGCGCTTGTAACCGTAAATGCCGTTGCAGGGCTTATAATAATACTCTTTAAGCTCATTATCGTTAACCGCGGAACCGATATAAAAATAAATTGGAAATACTTTGATAAGGACTCGTTAAAGGATATTTTCGGTTTTTCGGTTTGGACTACCGTAAGCAGCATAGCACAAAGGCTTATATTCAATATAACGCCGTCCATAATAACCGCGGTGTCTGTTACCGGCTCCGTAGGCGTTGCCGTATTCGGGCTTGCCACAACGGTTGAGGGGTACGTCTATACATTTTCAACTGCGATAAACGGTATGTTTATGCCGCGAATTTCAAGGATTATTTCCGACGGCAAGAGGGAAGAGGAGCTTATGCCCCTTATGATAAGAATCGGCAGAATTCAAATAATGATAGTCGGACTTTTAACTGTGGGCTTTATTTCTTTGGGAAAATCGTTTATAATAGATATTTGGAATAAGCCGGATTTTGCACAAAGCTATATTTGCGCCGTGCTTTTGATAATTCCGAGCCTTTTCTTCCTGCCGCTTCAGATAGGCAATACCACGCTTATAGTTGAAAACAAGGTAAGGCTTGAAGCGATGGTTTTGCTTGCAACAGGTGCAGTAAATATCGTACTGTCGCTGGTGCTTTCAAAATACTATGCGGCTGTCGGTGCTTCGGTTTCGATATTCATAGCATATATGCTCAGAAACGTGCTTATATGCAGAATATTTATAAAGCACCTGAAGCTCGATATGGCGGAATTTTTCAAGAAGTCATATTTAAAGCTTTTGCCGTATCTTGCAATCACTATGGTAATAGGCCTTTTGGCGGAGCACTTTAATCCTTTGGCGCACGGCTATCTCAGGTTCCTTATAAACGGAATAATTGTTGTGACTGTGTTCTTTGTGCTTCGGAATGAACGATTACGAAAAGAGTTTGCTTTTCGGAACCTTAAAAAAGATTTTCGGAAGGCTGAAGCGTGCTTAATTTACTTTGTCGGATCACAGCGGAAAATGCGTCCTGTGGCAGAGAGGTTTACGGCCCTTTTAAGCGAAGCGGCCGAAAAAAAGGACGTTTCGGTGCTTATTATGAATTCCACAGAGGCAGAGGCCGTTAAGCTTTTTGCCATACATATCTTGTCGGCGATACAAGGCGTTATGAAGCGCATAAAGGCAAAGGGCATAGAGGTAGTGGTTTACGAGCCGGCACTTCAAGAGGACACCTTCTTTAACAGCCGAGTGGAAAAGGATATAGATAAATTCAAAAAAGAATGTGACGTTATTCTCGCCAACAGATACAATGAGGATATTGCGGACGTAATGGATAAGGTCTATACGAGAGATCTTTTTTTCAGAGATTAAAGGTATAGCTAAAAAAGAATTTAAGGGTGAGGCAATGAAGGTTTTACAAATTAATGCCGTATACAATTTGAGCAGTACGGGCAGAACCACTACGGAACTGCACCTTGCCATGCTTAATAAGGGCATAGATTCCTATGTTGCTTATTCTAAAACAAATAAGCCGGGCGACGCTCGGCTGTACCATATCGGCTCACCGCTTGACGTAAAGCTGCACGGGCTTTTTTCCCGAATTTCCGGAGAACAGGCATATTTTTCACACCTTGCAACAAAAAAACTCATAAAGCATATTGACGCTGTTTCGCCTGACGTGGTTCATCTCAGAAATCTGCACGGCAACTATATAAATTTCCCGATGCTGATGGATTATCTTGCAAAAAAAGACATAGCCGTTGTCGTGACATTCCACGATTTTTGGTTTATAACCGGGAAATGCGTTCATTTCACGGAAAGCCGATGCGATAAATGGCAGTACGGCTGCGGAAATTGCCCGAACCTAAAGGATGGAAATCCCACTTGGTTCTTTGACCGAACCGAAAAGCTTCTCAGAGACAAAACCGAGCTTTTCGGGAAAATCAATCGCCTTGCTTTAATAGGTGTATCAAACTATGTTACAAACGAAGTCAAAAAGTCTCCGATAGCCAAGAAAGCGGAGATTGTAAAAACTATATATAACTGGATAGATTTCGATAAGTTTTATCCTCGCGACGCAGGCCGCGCGCGTGAAAAGTACGGGCTCAACGGCTTTACCGTAATCGGAATTTCCGCGGTTTGGTCCGACAGAAAAGGCTTAAGGAGCTTTATAAGGCTCGCCGAAGCGTGTCCCGAAATAACGGTGGTTCTGGTCGGCAGCCTCAAAGGAAATACCGTTTTGCCGAAAAATATAACGGCCGTTTCCGCCACATCATCTACCGATGAGCTTGCGGAGCTTTATTCGGCCGCTGATGTTTTTATCACATTTTCACTTGAGGAAACCTTCGGAAAGGTCTCCGCGGAGGCTCTCTCCTGCGGTACTCCGGTAATATGCTACGATTCTACCGCCAATCCCGAAATAGTAGGCGACGGCTGCGGTTACGTAGTACCGAAAAACGATTTTGAAGGAATTTTAAACGCCGTAAAAAAAGTGCGTGAAAACGGCAAAAACAGTTATTCCTCGGCGTGCGTAAATTTTGCGCATGACAGATTCGATAAAAAAATGCTTATTGACCGATATATTGACGTATATAAACAGCTTTCAAAACCGTCACCGGAGGGAAAAGAATGAAAAATGTTATTCTCATAACCAATTCCTTCCCGTTCGGGATAGTTGAGGCAGGCTTTTTAGCACCCGAATATGAGGTGCTGAAAGAAAAAGCCGACGTATACACTGTAACAAGGAATACAAAGGACAAGATGACGACCTCGGTTCCCGAGGACAGAGTATTCAGATATGCGTCGCACTACGGAAAGAGCGCTTTTGTTTATTTTTTAAAAGCGTTGGTTTCTCCCATGTATTACAGAGAGCTCGCATATTTAAAACGCGAAAAAAAGCTTACTTTTTCAAATGCGAAGCGTGCGTTAACGACGCTTATGAGAGCTTTCCACTTTGAGACTTTTCTTAAAAAAGTCAGAAGCAGGGCGGACGGAGAGTGCGTGCTTTATACATATTGGAATGACTATACGGCATTGGCGGCAGCTCTTGCCGCAAAAAACGGCGACAGGGTGGTTTCGAGAATACACAGAGCCGATTTATATCTCAATGAGGGTAACGGATACTATATCCCCTATAAAAACGAGATTGCAAGACGAATAGATAAGCTTGTTTTTATAAGCCGTGACGGTATGGATTATTACCGTGAAAATTTTGAGATTGATGACAGTAAGTGTCTTCTCTCCTACCTCGGAGTAAAAGAGGGCAAAAGGCCGGAAAGACCTTGCGCTGACGGTCCGATTAAAATTTTAAGCTTTTCGTATATGTCACCGGTAAAGCGCGTAGACAGAATAATCGATGCCCTGTCCTTGACAGACGGCATAAAAGCGGAATGGACTCACATAGGCTCGGGTATGCTTGCCGATGAACTAAAAGAAAGGCAGAGCGTGAGCTCAAAGGAAAAGAAAACATCAAATACGAGCTCAAAGGATATATGAATCACGACGATGCCATGGAGTATATATCCGATAATTCCTTTGATTTTCTTTTAAATGTGTCATCCTCGGAAGGCTTGCCCGTAACGATGATGGAGTGTATGGCAAGAGGTATGCCGGTTATTGCAACTGATGTCGGCGGTGTTTGCGAAATAGTCGAAAACGGCAAAAACGGATTTATGCTAAAGCCGGATTTTACCGACGGCGAGCTTGTGAGCGCCATAAAAGCGTATGCGGAAATGTCCGCAGACGAACGGCGTAAAATGAGCGACTGCGCGTATGAAAAATGGCGGAATTGCTTTGACTGCCGAAAAAACTATCTCGAATTTTGCGAAGAGATATTATCCCTTTAAAAGTATCTGAAAGTGAAGTAAAATATGCTCTGTATTGTTTTGTTATTCTTCGGATTTGCGGTTATAAATCCGATCTTACAACAAAAAAACATATAAAATATATCTGCTGCTTTTTGCGGTTGCTTTGGCATGCCTTGCGTGGTTCACAAAGCCCGATTATACGATGGACCTATACAGAGCGTATGGGCAGCTTGATTTATTCAGGCAGATTTCCTTCGGCAAGGCTTATTCGTATTACGGTGCGAGCACCCCCTTGACACTTGTGTATTATTACGCTCTTGCGAGAATTTGCCCGGAAAACGGCTTGCTGCCGGCCCTTACCGTATTCATCGTATACGGTTTTTCGTTTGCACTGCTTTATAAAGCAGCTATGAGGTTCGACTCGACAAAAAAAAAGATGAATATGGCGTTGTTGTTCTTTATGGCGAACTTCAATTACTTCTATGTTATTGGCAACACGCGTATTTACATCTGCTTTGCCGTGCTCGCCTACTTTATGTATGTGGATATAGTCGAAAAAAAGTACCGCATTTTCTGCTTTCTCGTATATGCGGCTCTGTGTTATTTTCACTACGGTATATTGCCGTTTGTGCTTATAAGAATAGTGCTTCTGCTTATCAAAAAGACATCGCCGATTGTGAAAAAGGCTTTTATTGTAATACTTCCGGTGCTTATTTTTGCGGCAAACAAAATCGCGATTGCTCTCGGTTCCGCAAGCGACGGTCTTTTGGGTACGGTAGAGAAAAAGGTTTCGGGCTACAGCGATTATGAGGTGTTCGGCATCTGGCAGTTTTCAATGTCGATTATAAGGCTTGTTTTGGCTCTTTTGATAATGTTGCTTTCTATGACGATAACGGAAAGCCTCTTTAAAAAGAAAAATACCGACGGGCTTCTCGGCAACAGACTGTTGAACGGAATGTATAACTACGACTGGATGATAGTTTACAGCATAGTCGCAATATTCCTGTTTGCTTCAAATTACCAGTTCGTTTTGCGAACACCCAACTTCATACAGATAGCGCTCAGCGTGCCGCTGCTGTTCCTTTTATACAGGTTCAGAAATCCCGTCAACAAGAATTTGAAACCGTATACGTATATTCTGTTGTCGGCGGAGAGCGTGATACACTTTGCTTATTTGCTGTTGTATGTTTATAATAACGCACAATTTGTTTTCTGATTAAGGATATTTAAATATGAACAGAAAAATCGGGTTGGTTTTTTCATACGGAGTTATGATAACGGAAATAGTATCGGCTATGTTTGTAACTCCGTTTATAATAAGAAGTCTCGGTCAGGCGGAGTACGGTATTTACCAGCTCACTTCGTCAATAACCGCATATCTGATAATATTCGACCTCGGCGTCGGCAATTCCGTTATCAGATATATGGCGAAATTTCGAGCCAATAACGACAGGGAGTCACAACGTAAGTTCTTGGGCGTTACCACCGTTTATTATGCGGCGGTTACACTTGTTATACTTATTGTCGGTGTGCTTTTAATAACCGTTTTCCCGAATGTATTTTCAAAGGGTCTTACTTCATCAGAGATAGTCAAGGCAAAAGAGCTTTTGTCCATAACGATTGTCACAAGTGCAATCTCAATAGGAACATCGGCTTTTTCAAACACTCTCGTAGCATATGAGCGGTTTACGGCGCATAAGGGAATTATGATTCTCGCCAATATCGTCAAAATGGCGGTGCTTGTATTCCTGATGAAGGCGGGAGTCAAGAGCGTCGGCGTCGTAACCGTAAACCTTATTGTTACAGCAGCTACGCGGCTTTTCTATATATGCTATGTGCTTTTCAAGCTGAAATTATATCCGAGCTTCAAAAAGATAGATACGTCTTTTGTGAAGGGCGTATTCTCATATTCCACATTTGTGCTGATTCAGCTTATAGCGCAGCAGTTAAATTCAATGTCGGATCAGATAATCCTCGGTATTTTCGCCCCGTCCGCCGCCATACTCATAGGTATATACGGTGTGGGCTCACAGATAGTTCAGTATTATAAGACCATAGGCAGTCAGTTTAATTCGGTGCTTATGGCGGGAACCGTCCGTATGATAGAGGGCGGAGCCGACAGTAAAACGGTACAAAACGAAATGGTGCGTATCGGCAGAGTTATCTTTATGGTGCTCGGTATGATTTACTGTGTGTTTGCCGTATTCGGCAGAGATTTTGTAGCTCTTTGGGCAGGCAAAGACAATATCGACGGTTACTTTGTGGCACTTATTATAATGTTCCCGTGGCTGATATCTACCCCTCAGGGCATAGGCAACCAAATACTTTGGGCAATAAACCGTCATAAGACGCTTGCGATAATACAGATTTGCTCGTCGGTTTTCAACATTATTGTCACTATTTTTCTGATAAAGTGGAAGCCGCTTGTCGGTTCGTCTCTCGGTACGGCTCTTGCGCTGATTATCGGCGATGTTGTGCTTATGGATATTGTTCTCCATAAAGAAGTAGGTATAAGATTCGGCGAGTATTACCGAGACTTGTTTAAGGGGACGCTCCCGGCACTTTTGATTACCTTTGCGTTCGGAGCGGCGTTTTCGCTGCTTCACCTTAACAGGTACGGTTGGGCGGGTCTTATAATAAATTGCGTCATAACTGCGGCGGTATATGCAGCTCTCATGGCGGCGTTCTTTATGAACAGTTATGAAAAAGGCCTTTTAAAGGGGCTGTTCAATAAAATAATAGGTAAGCTTGGCCGTAAAAAGGCTTAATACAAAGGAAGATGAATATGTTTAAAGACAAAACCCTGATGATTACGGGCGGTACAGGCTCATTCGGCAATGCGGTGCTCAACAGATTTTTGCAGACCGACATCGGCGAAATCCGCATTTTTTCAAGAGATGAAAAAAAGCAGGACGATATGCGCCATGAGTTTCAGGCGAAAATGCCCGAGGTCAGCGATAAAATCAAATTCTTTATAGGCGATGTCAGAGACTTGGCGTCCGTTAAAAACGCAATACACGGTGTAGACTATATCTTCCATGCGGCGGCCTTAAAGCAGGTCCCCTCGTGCGAGTTTTTCCCGATAGAGGCGGTTAAGACCAATGTTCTCGGCACAGATAACGTGCTTACGGCAGCTATTGACGAGGGCGTTAAAACCGTAATCTGCCTGTCAACCGACAAGGCGGCATATCCCGTAAACGCAATGGGAACGTCAAAGGCTATGATGGAAAAGGTAATAGTCGCAAAATCAAGAACCGTAAGCCCCGACAAGACTAAGATTTGCTGCACTCGTTACGGAAATGTTATGTGTTCGCGCGGCTCGGTAATTCCGCTTTGGATAGAGCAGATTAAAGAGGGCAAACCGATAACCGTTACAGAGCCGAATATGACAAGATTTATTATGTCTCTCGACGAGGCGGTTGACCTCGTTCTCTTTGCATTTCAAAACGGCGTGTCGGGCGATATTCTTGTTCAGAAAGCACCGGCTTGCACAATCGGTGTGCTTGCCGAGGCGGTAAAGGAACTTTTCTGCCCCGAAGCCGAAATTAAGGTTATCGGTATTCGTCACGGCGAAAAGATGTACGAAACCCTCCTTACTAACGAGGAGTGCGCTCACGCTACCGATATGGGCAATTTCTACCGTGTGCCTTGCGATAAGCGTTCACTTAACTACGATAAATATTTCAATGACGGCGATAAAGACCGCAATCCCTTAACCGAATTTAATTCAAACAATACGGAGCTTTTAAATGTGGAGCAGGTAAAGGAAAAGCTTTTATCGCTCGCTTATATCAGAGACGAATTAGCCGAATTCAAGAAGTGATTTTGTATTCCGAAAGGCAGCTTTTTTATGAAAATACTTGTTACGGGTTCAGCCGGATTTGTAGGTAAAAACCTTGTTGAGGCACTTAAAAATCTTCGCGATAACAAAGACCGTACCCGTCCGTCGCTCTCGATTGACGAAATATTTGAATATGACATTGATACGGATAAGGCTCTGCTCTCCGATTTTTGCAGGGAGTGCGATTTGTTTCAATCTCGCGGGAGTAAACAGGCCGAAGGACGACGGCGAGTTTATGAAGGGAAATTTCGGCTTCGCCTCGGAGCTTTTGAAAACTCTTGAAAAGCACGGTAACCGTTGTCCCGTTATGCTCTCAAGCTCCATACAGGCGACGCTTGTCGGCAGATATGCAAATTCCGTTTACGGAGAGTCGAAGCTGCGCGGAGAAGAGCTGTTTTTTGACTATGCCGCAAAAACCGGCGCAAAGGTGTTTGTTTACCGCTTCCCGAATCTTTTCGGAAAATGGTGCAGGCCGAATTACAACAGTGCCGTTGCAACCTTTTGCAACAACATCGCAAACGACTTACCCATAAGAGTTGATAATGAAAAAACGGAGCTTGAGCTTTTATACATAGACGACCTTGTGAGCGAAATGCTCGATTTGCTCGAGGGGAAAGAGCACCGTTGTGATTTTTCGGGAGCGGATACGGTACTTAAAAGCGACGGCAGATATTGTGCCGTCCCGGTGACATATCGCGTTACGCTCGGCGAAATCGTGTCGTTGCTTCACAAATTCGATGACCAGCGAAAGACTCTTATTATGCCGGAAATTCCGAACGGCAGCTTTGCCAAAAAGCTATACAGCACGTACCTGTCATATCTTCCGAAAGAAAAACCGCGTTTGAGTTTAAAACAAATTCGGACGCGCGCGGCAGCTTTACCGAGCTTTTAAAAACCGAAAACTGCGGACAGTTCAGCGTTAATGTGTCGCTGCCGGGCATAACCAAGGGCGAGCATTGGCACAACAGCAAGTGGGAGCAGTTCATAGTCGTTTCGGGAAAAGGGCTTATACGCGAACGCAAAATAGGCACGAACAGCGTTATGGAGTTTTATGTTTCCGGCGATAAGCCCGAATGTGTGCAGATGCTTCCCGGCTACACTCACAGCATAGTTAATTTAAGCGATACACAGCCGCTTGTCACCTTGATGTGGGCAAACGAAATGTTTGATGCAGAGCACCCGGATACATTCGGAGAAAAGGTTTAATACTGTCACACACGGCGGAGGTAATATATATGAAAACCGATTACAGCGATATCAAATTTAAAAATAACGGGAAGTTAAAGCTCCTTATTATTGTCGGCACGCGTCCCGAAATAATAAGGCTTGCCGCCGTTATCGACAAGTGCAGAGAGTATTTTGACTGCATACTCGCTCACACGGGTCAAAACTACGATTATAATCTTAACGGTGTGTTCTTTAAGGACTTGGAGCTATCTGACCCCGAGGTGTATATGGACGCAGTCGGAGCCGATCTCGGTGAGACAGTCGGCAATATCATAAGCTGCTCATATAAGCTGATGCGTGATATTCAACCCGACGCACTTTTGATACTCGGCGACACAAACTCCTGTCTCTCCGCAATATCGGCAAAGAGACTTCATATACCGATATTCCATATGGAGGCGGGTAACCGCTGCAAGGACGAGTGTTTGCCGGAAGAGACAAACCGCCGTATAGTGGATATTATTTCGGACGTGAATATGGCTTATTCCGAACACGCAAGAAGGTATCTCGCCGAATGCGGGCTCCCGAAGGAGCGCACATACGTCACCGGCTCCCCCATGGCGGAGGTGCTTCATAAAAAACCTTTGAAAAAATAGAGAATAGCGACATTTTTAACAAAGCTCGGACTCGAAAGAAAAAGTACATTCTTCTGTCGGCTCACAGAGAAGAGAACATCGACACCGAAAAGAATTTCAACAGTCTGTTCTCCGCAATTAACGGCCTTGCGGAAAATATGATATGCCGATACTCTATTCGTGTCACCCGCGTTCAAAAAAACGTCTCGAGGAGAGCGGCTTTAAGCTTGACGAGAGAGTTATTCGCCACGAGCCGCTCGGATTTCACGATTACAATAATCTTCAGATGAACGCTTTTGCCGTGGTTTCCGACAGCGGAACGCTGCCCGAGGAGAGCAGCTTCTTTACTTCAGTCGGAAAGAGCTTCCCTGCGGTTTGCATCAGAACCTCCACAGAACGTCCCGAGGCTCTCGATAAGGGGTGCTTCGTGCTTGCCGGAATTGATGAAAAATCATTGCTGCAAGCGGTTGATACTGCGGTTGAGCTTGACAAAAACGGCTTTTGCGGAATCCCCGTGCCCGATTATACCGATGAAAACGTTTCGACTAAGGTTGTACAAAATAATTCAGTCGTAGTACGGGTGTAGTCAAATAAAATTGGTTTGGAAGAAAGTCTTTGACATATACAAAGCGTCGGACTAAAATACGTCTTACAATAGTTAATTTGTTTGTTATAATATCTTAGATTAAAATAACTATTGGATGTGATTTGCCGTGAAGTGCCCTTACTGCGGATACGAGGAGAGCAAGGTAATAGACTCAAGACCTACCGACGAGGGCGAGAGAATTCGCCGCCGTCGCGAGTGCATCAAGTGCGGTAAGCGCTTTACTACATATGAGGTCATTGAAAGCGTGCCGATACTCGTCGTAAAAAAAGATAAGTCTCGCGAGGTGTTTGACCGCAATAAGCTTTTGGGCGGTATGATGCGCGCCTGCGAAAAGCGTCAGGTCTCGATGGATACCTTGGAGCGCGCCGTTGACGATATTGAGGCAAATCTCCAGAATTCACTTGACCGTGAGGTTTCGTCAATGCACATAGGCGAGCTTGCCATGCAGAAGCTTAAGGACATAGACGAGGTTGCCTATGTCAGGTTCGCTTCGGTTTACAGGCAGTTTAAAGATATAAACGCCTTTATGGACGAGCTGTCGCAACTTCTCAGAAAAAGATAAGATTTGTATTCGGCAGAGACCTTGTATATAAGGCCTCTGCTTTGTTGTTCTGTTGACAATCTCAGCCGAAATAATATATTATATAATCAGATGATAAAAATTCGCAGAAAAGAAGGAATTGTCTTGAGAAAAGCTTTGAGTATGGTTTTTGCAATAGTCTTGACCATGCCGTTTTTGTCACTCTTATCGGGGGCAATGACAGAAAAAACGCTTTACGCGGATATGCCCGTAGAGTGGGCTGTCAGCTATGACCCGAGAACGGACGCTTCCGATTTGGTTCCGGAAAGCGACAATAAAGCATTGCCGTTCTTTTCGGACGGAGCGGATACTCCGTATACCTTTTATACATTTTTGAATTCAAACCAACGAGCGGTTTATAACACGGTCAAAGAAAAGCTGTTTGAAAGCTCGATTGATGTAGCCTTGCCGTCGCCGCTTACCTGGGACGGCACAAGCACAAGTGTGCCGAGCAACATAAAATCAGCCCTGTCAGAGGCGGTCACGGGCGGATTATCGGCACTTTGCGACGATTACCCGATGATATTTTGGATAAACGGGTACAGCATAAGCTACGGGTATTCCTATTATCAAACAAGCAGCGGTTATCACTTTACGATTTCATCGGTTACGGTGAAGCCGCGAATAAACACAAACGCCTATGCCGATATGAACAAGGTAAAGCAGGATTATAACGATATGGCGGCTGTTGTTGACAGCGTAGAAATCAAAGGCGCAACGCGCTACGAAAAGGTGAAGTTCATACACGATTTTATCTGCAAACGAGTCGAGTATGATGAAAAGTTTGAAATACCTACCGCACATGAGCCTACGAGCGTATTTTTGTCACCGTACAAGACCGTGTGTGAGGGTTACAGCGAGTCGTTTAAAATCCTCTGCGACAAAGCCGGAATACCGTGCGTAATAGCTGTGGGCAATTCGAACGGCGGAGGCCACGCGTGGAATTACGTGAAAATGGAGGACGGAAAGTGGTACGGCGTTGACTGCACCTTTGACGATCAGGGCAGTATTTTGTACGACTATTTCCTTGTGGGAACAGCCAGCGGAAACAGGTATTTCGGCGCGAGTGAAACCTTCGGCAGCAGCCATACCGAAACGGGAAAACGTTACGGCGGAAGCTTTACGCTGACATATCCCACCGTATCGGAAAATGCCTATTCGCCTATTGTACCGGAAATAAACTCCGGCGCAACGGTGAACGAAAAGTCAAAGCTTTTGTATATTACAAACGGTGAGAGCGTAAATTCGGCGGTTTATATGCAGAGCGGTTACAGTTTCGCTTCCGGCGGCAATAAAACAGGCTCGATATTTACTGTCAGCAATACTTCTTCGGGCACAAGCACGGGATATATCGTTATTATGCGCGGCGACGTTGTGCCGAGCGGATACGTGGACGGCAGCGACTTTGACGCCGTGGTTAATCATTCCGTTGAGGATAAAAAGCTCGGAGACGGTTCAAGCGAATATTTGGCTGCCGACGTAAACGGCGACGGAGTTGTAGATTTATTTGACGCCGCTGAGATAGACTTGATAAAAGCAGGCAAAGCTTCATAAAGCTGTAATTTGATAATAAAAGCGACACCGCAAAAATCACATAAAAACGGGGCTCTTAAAGGCTGATAACCTCAAGGAGCCCCGTTTTTCTTTTATAAACACTTGACAAGTCCCGCTTTTGGGACTAATATTATATTTGTAAGCGAACAAATGTTCTATAAATCAACACCCGAAATTTGTTTTTCGGGTGTTGATTTGATTTTACGGACAACGGTTTCGGGCGACGTACCGATAATGCCGTCAGTCCGAAAGGAGAGTTATGGACGAAAAAATACTTGCGGAATTAAGCCTTGACGAGTACATCTATCTCACGGAAAATCTTGAGGTTATAGAGCACGGCGGAGACAAAAACGCGGCGGCGTATATTTTGGCGCGTAAAAACTCCGTTATCAAGAGGATAGTCGGGCTTGTTCTCCGAAACGAGCTGACACAAGAGGAACGGGATTTCCTTCTGGCGAGGCATATTTCGGGACTTAACAAATCTGAGATTGCGCGAAAAAACGGCGCATCACGCAATTATGTTGACAGAGTGCTTTTGAGTGCCGAAAAAAAGCTCTATGCCTATCTTAAATATCCCGTGATGATGCGATTTTCGCTTATCTGTCCGCCGGAAAGCATATTTGATGAAATAAAGGAGTATTTATGACGAAAACCATTTCTATCTATATTTTTTTAGAGGACGAGCCGTCCGTTGAGTGCATAACGGCAGGGAACAGTGCCGAGCACAACGCGACTACACTGAAATTCATTCTTGAGAGCACCTTTACCGACGAGTTTAAATATTATCTTGATTTTGTGCTTCCGAACGGAAAAATTTTGCGCACGGATTATCTTCCTCTCGATAAGAATGACGAAAATTCGGTGTCGTTTGACGTGCCCGCGTCGGTCACAAAATACGGTACGGCAGAATGCTGCCTGAATGCCGTCAAAATTGACGAGAACGGCATTACCACAGAGGTTATGAAGCCGAAAAACGTAATACTTTATTTTAATACGCTTGCCGATGCTGACGGTGCGCTGCTCTCGGATTATGATTTCTCCGTGAATACAATGCTCGAAAACATAAAAAACGGTGTGTTCAAGGGCGAGAAAGGCGACAAGGGCGACAACGGTAAGGACGGCAGCAACTATATTCTGACAGAGAAAGATAAGAAAGAGATTGCCGCTCTGATAAACAAGAGCACATACGGTCTTCCGTATACTCGCCGTGTTTCGGGAGAAAATACGCTGACTCTTACGGATTCTCTTGCGATGCCGTTTAACGGCTTTACGGTATACGGCAAAACCTCGGTTACTGGCTCCTACGGCGGTACGGCGGAGCCTGCTTCTTCCGTAAAAATAAGCGGTGTGTCCTCCGTAAAAATCGGAATAAACGGCGCGGAGCAAACGGTGAATACGGGAAGCGAGCTTTTTTCTGCCGGTAATTACGCGGACAAAGCCGACGTCATAAGCGGAATCTTCACGAGAAAAATCGGCAAATATGCTCTTAAGGGAAACGCCCAGACGGTGTTTGCCAAATCATATACAAGCGGCGGCGTAACTTTAAACAGGATATATACTCCGACCCCCGTCGGTGCAAAAATGGTTCGCGGAACCTGCCTTCCCGGATACTGTACGCATTTTGAGGTGTTTACGGATAATATCACAAGCGACGAAGAGCTCGGAGCGCGCATTTCGGCGGGTGAAAATTATATCGGCATAATGTACGGTTACAGCAACGATGTAATATATTTCCTGACTACTCTTTCCGTAGACGGGCTCAAATCGTATCTTCAGTCGCAATACGCCGCAGGAACGCCCGTTACGGTATATTATCCGTTGGCATCGGAATCGGAGGAGAATATTACAACGGCGGCGCTGAATTCGGAGTTTCCGACCACCGAGATTACGGTTTCTGAGCCGGGCGGTAAATTCGATATATGTTATTGTGCCGATATATCCGAGGCGGTAAAGCGCCTTGAAGAAAAGTAAAGAACGAAAGGAATATTTATATGGAAGCTAAATATAAGGGAATAGACGTGTCAAAGTGGCAGGGCGATATAAATTGGGAAAAGGTTCGCGCTTCGGGTGTCGAATTTGCCATGCTGCGCGCGGGCTTCGGCAGGTGTCAAGGCCAAAATGACACTTCATTTGAAAGAAATTACCGCGAGGCAAAGAAAAACGGCATACTTGTCGGCGCATACCATTACAGTTACGCAAAAACCGTCTCGGACGCAGAAAAGGAGGCGGAGTATTTTCTCTCGCTTATATCCGGAAAAAGCTTTGAATTTCCCGTGGCATTCGATATTGAGGACAACTCACAGAAAAACCTCTCACGCGAGGAAATAAGCAATATTGTCGAGGCGTTTTGCGGCAGAACGGAAAAGGCAGGATATTTTGTTTCGGTATATGCGAATCTGTGGTGGCTCAATAACAAAATTTCCGACAGGGTAAAGGAGCGCTATGATATTTGGCTCGCGCAATGGGCTGACACACCCTCCTACGGCGGAAAATACGGTATGTGGCAGTATACGTCATCGGGCAAAACGGGCGGCATAACAGGCAATACCGATATGGACTTAGCCTTTAAGGACTACCCGAATATTATGAGAGCCAACGGACTCAACGGCTTTTCAAAAGGTGCCGCAGAAAGCACCGATAACGTAAAAAGCGGTGCATTTCCACCGCGCCGGTCCGTGGCGCTTTGCAATACACCCTTGTTTTCGTCTGCGTATTCAAAAGCTCCGTCGGCGAGAAAATCGGGTACTTACTATATCTATGACGGGATTGAGATAAACGGCAGGTACCGCATAACCTCCTCTGCGAGCTTTGCTCTTAAAAAGCCGATAGGTAAAAATGTCACGGGATTTGTAAACGCCGATGATATAAGGTGAGGCACCGCTATGAGTGAAAACGAGCTTTTTGAGCATCGAATCAAAACACTTGAAAACGACGTTAAGATACTGTACGGCAAGGTAAATACCTTTGCGATAAATCAGGCGGAGGAAAATACAAAGCTTGATAACTTGCTCTTGTCCGTCGGAGAGCTGAAAGAGAGCATAAGCGAAATTAAACGCAGACCATCGGCGTTTTGGGATAAGCTCTTATTTGCGCTTATCGGTGCCGTCGGAACTGCGTTAGGCTATGCGCTTATCGGCTTTGTGAATTAAGGAGGAAATATGAATTTGATGTCATATATAGTCGAACGCGCGCTGGTTTTAATCCCGGCATTAAACGTTTTGGGACTGATTTTTAAATCTATTGAAAGAATACCCGATAAATTCATACCGCTTTTGCTGTTGATTTTCGGAATTTCCGGAAGCATAGCTCTGACGGGGCTGTCTGCCGATTCGGTAATTCAGGGAGTGCTTGTTACGGGAGCCGCCGTTTACGGCAATCAGGTGGTAAAGCAGTTAAAAAAGGATAATTGATTTTTAAAAGGGGCTGTAAAAACTTGTGTTTTACAGCCCCGTATTTATGTGAAGAGCGCGCCGTTATCCGAGCATTTCTTTGATAAGGTCGTCTGTCAGCCTGTCAAGAGCACCGAAGTCCATTTCGCTTATATAGCAATCTTCAAGCTCGTCGTGTATGTCCTTTGCCTCTTTAAGTATGTCAACGCATTTCAGCAACAGCGTTTTAATGTTTTCTTTATAGAAGCACAGCTCGCTGTCATATTTGCTCAAAATATTTTTATCGCAATACTTATCTGCGGAAATATGCTTTGCGCCCTTAATATTTATCGGGAATGCGTCGCAGGAGGTCACATAAGCAAGGCGTTTTTCGGGAATCAGAACGTGCGCGGTCTTTTCGGGGAACAGTACATCTCGGCAGACTATGACGTCGTACCCGATAGAAGCCGAATAATCGGCAATGTCTGCAAGTAGCTTTTCGGTTATTCCTGATTCGTCGCGTATAACGGTTATGTCGTCGGCAAGATTTTTAACGGTATTTGTAAATGTTATAAGCCCTTTCGGAGTAACACCCGAAAGGAAACGGTTTTCGATTTTTCCCTTTTTATCGGAAACAGGCTCAAATTGCAAAAGAATATCGCCCGTAAGCTCGTGAAGCTTTTTCTTTTTCAATGCCGTTTTATATATTTCCGACATATTTTGCTTTAATGCGGTTGCGGCACAAAGAAGCGATGCAACCCTCTTGTGACAAAAGCCGTTTTCATTTGACAGGCGTATAATTTCCTTGCTTTTCTTTTTGAGATTTTTTCTGTTCCAAAGCGCGGCAACATTAACTATCTGTTCTGCGGCGCCGGCAAATACGGGCTCAACCACGTGCGGAGCGGTTCCGTCGCAAACAGAGCAATGCTTTTCGGGAATAAACACGCCGTCAAGCGAATCGGGGTCGGATGAGCACCAAAGCTTTTCATTAAAAAGACCGCGTTTTTCGCATTCTTCCGCCACTTTTTTCATAAGTCCGGATTTTCCCGTCCCCGGGCCGCCTTTTATTATAAAAGTGCTGTACGGCGTCGCGTGCTCGGTGAGGTCATAAAAAAGCGAGTGAAAGCCGGTGCCGGAATTTGTGCCGAGAAAAAAGGATATGTCGTTTTTCATTTTTTGTCCTCCTAATAATATATCCGTGTTATTATATGCGGCAAAACGAAAAATGATAAATAAAAAACAAGGATTGTAAAAATACAATCCTTGTTTTTGCAGTTTTATACGGCATCATCAAAGGCAGATTATAAATATTCGCGCCCCGTGAGCACTCTGTAAAGCGCAAAGTACTTAACCGACGAGCGGCGTGTATGACTTCCGACCTCATAGTAAAGCCGTTGGACGTTGTGAAATACAGTTTTGTTCGCCGCCCATTGACATTTTGACTATATCCGAGAGCATAAGACCTTTTTTGCCCTTGCTTTCATCGACAAATTCGAGTCTGTCATCATAAATGCTTATCGTGCAGTTATCCGAGAAAAGCTCCTTTGTCTCGTTTTCTTCAATGCAGTTCAGTATCTGCTTTTCATCCGAGGTTATGGGCTTTTCCGTGAACGAGTGCCACAGAGCGAGATTGTCCTTAACATAGCTTTTTTGCCATTTATCCCAGTCGAGGACATTGTCAAAGACAAGAGAGTCGCCCTCAAAAAATCCATATTCGTTGATGTGCATCTTATAGCCGCATTCACACGAAAACTCATTGTCGTGCGAATGTGTTTTACCCATGGCGTGACACTTGGGGCAAAGATAAAGAATCGTTTCGAGGTCCTCTGCGAGCGCGCGCCCCTTATATTTATGCGGGTCCTTTTTCTGCTGCTCATAGGCGTTTATGTATATGTCGCGGCGAATTGCTTCGTTTATTTCGTCAACGGACATTCTTTGAAGCTCCTCGGGCATGTATTCGCGGACCACGCTGCCGCGCATTCTGCCGCGGCGCGAGTGCTTTGCCCATCTCGGGTCCTTGAAATAGCCGCCGACGGTGCGGAACGTGATAAGGCCGGCACCGCTGTCCTTGACAAGCTGACCGGTGCGCGGCGAAACAAATCCCGTTTCGCCGTTTATCGAGCAGTACCCTTCGGCGTGTATACAAACGCTGACGCCGTTTCTTACGGATTCCGCCATCATTTCCATGGTTTTTTCGGAGTCGGCACCGCGTCTTTTCGGAATGGGATTAACGCAGAACTTTATGAATTTTCCCCAGGCACCCATTCTGAGAAGATGGTCGCTCGTCACAAAGCGCAGATACGGTTTAAACGAGAGTGCTTCAAAAAACGGGTCGAACATTGTCGTATGATTTGAAATGAGGATAAAGCTCTTGTTTTTCGGTCTGTATACCTTGCTTCTGAAATTGAAGTAAAGTTTGATTATCCAGCCGAGAAGAACCTTTGATGTGAAGTAGATACCGTGAGCACGTTTTATGTGAGATAATGCTTCGGGCGTTTCGTTATTTGTTTTCGTTGTCATTTCCTTGCTTCTCTGCTTTTTGCTGCTCATATTTTGCTGCCTCCTCTTCTTCAAGCTTCCTGTACGCTACCTTGCCTACAAGAGTCTTGGGAAGCTCCGTGCGGAATTCTATTTCGCGCGGCATGGCGTATTTGGATATATTTTTGCGGCAGTGCTCAAGTATTTCTTCTTTTATCTTTTCACTCGGTTCAACACCGGGACGAAGAACGACAAAAGCCTTGACCTTGTGCATCTTGTATGGGTCCGGAATACCTATGGCGCATGAGAGCAGTACATCCGGATGAGCGTCTATGGTGTTTTCAACCTGTGAGGGATATACGTTTATGCCGGAAACTATGATAAGACGCTTAAGTCTTTGCTTAAAGTATATGAAACCGTCATTATCCATTGTGCCGACGTCGCCCGTGTGGAGCCACACTCTGCCGTCTGCATGGGTGCGAAGCGTAGCAGCCGTTTCGGCGGCATTATTGAGATAGCCCTTCATAACGGTGGGACCGCTTATGCAGATTTCACCCTCTGTATCGGGCGGAAGCTCGCTGTCGTCCTTCGGATCGACTATCTGATAGTAAACGTCCGGATACGGTATTCCGATACTGCCCTCGCGGAAGAAGTCACGCGGGGTAAGGCAGGACGCCGTAACGCACTCCGTTGTACCGTAGCCCTCTCTAATCTGTACCTTAGCGTTGTGCTCCTTTAAGAATGCGTCAACCTTCTTTTTAAGCTCAACCGAAAGAGAGTCACCGCCGCAGAAAACACCCTGTAAGAACGAGAGGTCAACGCCTTCAAGTCCCTCTGTGCGAAGCAAAGCCTCAAAGAGCGTGGGAACACCGGGGATAACCGTAGGTTTGTTTTTCTTTATCATCTTGGCATATGTCTTAACGGTGAACTGCGGAACGAGTATGCACGTGCCTCCGTTGATAAGAGGCGTGTGAATGCCGACACCGAGACCGAAGCCGTGGAACAGGGGCATAACCGAGAGCATACGAAGACCCTCCATGGTAAAGCCGGCCGCCGCGGCAACCTCCATACCGAGCGCGTTCATATTGAGATTTGAGAGGAGTATACCCTTGCTTGTTCCGGTTGTGCCGCCGCTGAAAAGTATGGCCGCCGTTTTGTCGGCCGAGGGAAATGTTTCGGGCAGCGTTTCGTTTTTACCTGCCGCGATAAAGTCGTTCCAACGAATGACGTCTTCGCTGTCGGGCAGCTCCGGAGGCTTTTTCTTCAGTGTGAGCGGATACAAAATGTTAAGGGGAAACTTTAATTCATCCTGTATTCTCGCTACGATTATTTTAACGGGTCTGCCGAGATCCTTTACCGCCTGCTCAACCTTCTCATAGAACATATCGAGAACGAGTATTGCCTTACTGTCGGTGTCTTTAAGGTAAAACGTGATTTCGCCTGCCGCAGAGAGCGGATGTATCATAGCCGGAACGGCGCCTATGCGGTTGAGCGCATAGAAGCTGTCAACGCCCTGCGGCGCATTGGGCATACAAATTGTTACGGTTTCTCCTTCTTTTATTCCGAGAGCTTTGTAAGCCTTTGCGGTTCTGTCGATTTTTTCTATGAATTTTGCATAAGTCGTTCCCTTACCCTGAAATTCATAGGCATTTACCTGCGAATGGGTCTTGCCTGCGTTTACAACGGCTTCATACATTGAGATTTGGGGGTATTCGAGAGTTTTCGGAATATCCCCGTAGAATTTCAGCCATGGTGCATTAGGTGTATTCATATTAAATCCTTTCCGTATTTTTTATTATTTGGTGTTATATGCTGCGGAACTTTTTAGGTGTGGTTCCGTAGAAGCTTTTAAATGTGCGTATAAAATTATTTATATCCGAAAAGCCGGCCTTGCGGCAAATTTCGTTTATGCTGAGGTTGGTAGTCGTCAAAAGCTTGTTTGCGTTTACAAGACGTACCGCCGTGAGATACTGCTTCGGACTGAAGCCCGAGAAGCTCTTAAACGAGTGACTCAGATACGGCGGGGACAAATAAGCGCTTTCGGCGAGCTTTTCGACTGTGATTTCTTCGCCGTAGTGCGCGTCTATATACTCACGTATTTTCTGCATCGACTTGTTTTGGCGCTCTGTATTTCCGAACGGTGACGGGTTAAGCTTATATATTTCAAGCATAAGCAGCTTTAAAAGCACTTCTGCGGTATTGCCGGCAACAACGTAGGGACTTTGATACTCCTTTTCGAGCTGTGAGCATAACTCCTCGGCAATGCTGCTTTCCGAAAAATCAAAAATATGATATGAGCTTTTAAATTTCTTAGCGAAAAATGAAGAAATGCTCGAATTTCCGAGGATTTTTTTGACCTCCTCGCTCGCGAGAGAAAATGAATAATATTTAAACGGTGCCTTTGTTACAGACATTGTTTTACCGTCGGCAGAGGAAACTATAAGCATTTGACCGCCCGACAAAATAAAATCCGTATCCCCGCTTTTTATTACGGCTTCACCGTCTTTTGCATATATAAAATCAAACATTGATTCCGGCAAAAGCTGAGAAGGAGTTATGTCTTTTTTTTGCGAGGATGATAATACCTGCATGGTTAACCTCCTTTCAACAGATTAAAAAGCAAATTTTACATATTTTTGCCAAGACATAATATATCATATAAAATCGCAAAATGCTACTGTTTTTTTAAAATATTGCAATTTGGCGTAATTTGGTACACAAAGCCGCTTAAACAATGATGCAAAACGGCTTGTTTCGGCAACTCGTTTTGCTTTCGTTTTCACCGGCAGAACGTAACTCGGTTCCTTTTTAAACATAAAAAATATGAAAAACGACGAAAACGCCGTTTTTCGCCGTTACAGCGTCAAATCGGATTGACACTGCTTAGTTTTTGTTGTAAAATAAATAAAATTATAAGGGGCAGAATATACTTGCCCGACTTACGGCGATTTTGAGCGCTGTCGCTTATAAACGTCATTTATATTTTGTGGTATAGAGGTAGTTATGAAAAAAGAGATAAGGATATAGAAATACACTTTGAAAACGGTCATGTGCCGCGAAGACAAAATCAAAACAGCAATATTTCAAATACCGCCGCACGCGGTATGCGCAGAAAGAAAAAATCCAAGGACGCTAAGGAACCGGGAAAGCTTAAGAGAAGATGGAAAAACCTGAAAAATGGCAGCGCGTTGTAATAATAGTTGTTGCCGTTATTCTCTTACTCGCTGCTGTCTCCTGCGCCCTTGTTTTCGGTATGTGGGCGGTTTTAAAAGAACGTAGATAAAGACAATCTCGGCGTATCGGATGATATAGCAAACAAATACGGAAAGACTGATATTGTAAACATAGCGCTTTTCGGCGTTGATACAAGAGATAAGGACTCTTTCTCCGGCCGTTCCGATTCTATAATGATAGTGAGCATAGATAAGGCAAAAAACGACGTTAAGCTGATTTCCGTCCTCCGTGACAGCTGTGTTGCGATAGACGGGCACGGCAATCAGAAAATAACTCACGCCTATGCTTACGGCGGAGCGGAGCTTGCCATCAAAACGCTAAACCAGAATTTCAATATGAATATTACCGATTATGCCACGATAAACTTTTATAAGCTTGCCGAGGCAATAGATATCCTCGGCGGAGTAGATATTGATATAACCGAGGACGAGCGTCTTGAGCTTAACAATATCGGTGACGACGATAATCCGAATTTCCAATATGTCGAAAAATCGGGTATGGTGCACCTGACGGGCGAGCAGGCGTCCGTGTATTCGCGTATCAGAAAGCGCGATTCGGATAACGCCCGTGTGGATAGGCAGAAGAAGGTTATTGAGTGTCTTATAGATAAGGCCAAAAATATCAGCCCCACAAAGTATGCCGATTTGGTAAAGGCGGGTATGGCTCTTTGTGAAACATCGATGTCGGTTCCGGAGGTTCTCTCTTTTGCTCCGATGCTTTCAAATGATATAACCATTGAGACTATGGTTGTTCCCGGCGACGAGGATAACGCGGTAGGCGGTATTTACGACGGCGCATGGGTATGGAGATACGATCTTGCGGCGGCAGCCGACAGAATGCACCTGTTCATTTACGGCGAAGTTCCGGAAACAACTGCGTCGTCAAAGAAAAAACAAGAGTCGCAGACAACAACCAAGAGCTCAAAATCCTCTTCGTCTGCAACAAAGAGCAGCGGCTCTTCAAACGGCGGTTCAAAAAGCAAAAGTTCCGCCACGACATCGGCTAAGCACAGCGGCGGCAATAATAAATCCGAAACCACGACAAAACCGCAGACAACCGCCGAGGCAACCAAAAACAGCGAAACTACCAAAGAGCACACTACGGCTGAACCCAAGACAACGGCACCGTCCGACGAAACTAAGTCGGCAGCGTGATAAATTCAAACAATACATTTTTTAATTGCGCTTCGGCGCAGGAGGAAAAATTATGAAACAGTATGACTATCTTATCGTAGGCAGCGGACTTTTCGGAAGCGTTTTTGCCCACGAAGCGACAAAACACGGTAAAAAGTGCCTTGTTATCGACAAAAGAAGCCATCTCGGCGGAAATATTTATTGCGAGGATATTGAGGGCATAACCGTGCACAAATACGGTGCGCATATATTCCACACAAACGACAAGAGAGTTTGGACTTATGTAAACGACCTTGTTGAATTCAACCGCTACACAAATTCTCCGGTTGCAAATTATTACGGAGAGCTTTATAACATGCCGTTTAATATGAATACCTTTAACAAGATGTGGGGTGTTGTGACTCCCGAGGAGGCAAGAGCCAAAATCGAGGAGCAGAAGAAGCAGGTTACGGGTGAGCCCAAAAATCTCGAGGAGCAGGCAATAAGCCTTATCGGATATGACATTTACAAAAAGCTTATAAAGGGCTATACCGAAAAGCAGTGGGGCAGAGAATGCAAGGATTTGCCTGCATTTATAATAAAGCGTCTGCCGGTCAGATTCACCTATGATAACAACTATTTTAACGACAGATACCAGGGTATTCCGATAGGCGGCTACAATAAGCTTATCGAAAAGCTGCTTGAAGGAATCGACACCCGTCTTGATACCGATTTCTTAAAGGACAGGGAAGCTCTTTCCGCCCTTGCGGACACCGTTGTCTACACGGGCCCCATAGACCAGTATTACGACTATCGCTTCGGCAAGCTCGAATACCGCAGCCTCCGTTTTGAAAACGAACTGCTTGACTGTGAAAACTATCAGGGTGTAGCCGTTATGAACTATACTGACGAAAAGACCAAATTCACAAGAATTATAGAGCACAAGCACTTTGAATTCGGTACTCAGGAAAAGACGTATATAACAAGAGAATATCCGTCCGAGTGGCAGGAGGGTATGGAGCCGTATTACCCCGTAAACGACGAAAAGAATCAGTCGCTTTACAGCAAATACAGCGACCTTTCAAATGGCGAAAGCAATATTATCTTCGGCGGCAGACTTGCCGAGTATAAATATTATGATATGGATAAGGTCATAGCTTCGGCTTTGGCGGTAACAGATAAATTATTTTGAGCGAGGGACGGTCAAAGGCTATGAATGATGTAAAAGTTAGTGTTATAATGCCTGTTTACAACGTCGAAAATTACGTTGGCAGGGCTATCGAGAGTATACAAAATCAGACCCTTACCGATTGGGAATTTTTTGCCGTAGACGACGGAACTCCCGATAACAGCGGTAAAATCTGCGATGAATACGCCGCAAAGGACCCGCGTATAAAGGTTATCCATAAGGAAAACGGCGGCGCTCCCTCGGCGAGAAACGTCGCCATAGATAAGGCTGTCGGAAAATATATGTATTTTATGGACTCCGACGACTGGGCTGAAAAAACCATGCTTCAGGATATGGTTGATTTGGCCGAGAAAAACGATTTACAACTCGTTGTTTCGGGTTACTATATCGACACATATTACAGTGACACCGAAAAATTCACGCAGGAGCAGGTCTACAAGGATAAGATATACAAAACTCAGGCTGAATTCAGAGCCGACGCACACAACCTTTTTGACCGCAATCTTCTCTACACTCCGTGGAATAAGCTCTTCTCGGGCGATTATATAAGAGACAACAAGCTCTATTTCCCGCAGACCTTCTGGGATGATTTCCCCTTTAACCTCTCCGTTGTGCGCGACGTTGAGAGAGTCGGCGTGACGTCAAAGAAGTATTACCACTTTATCCGTCAGAGAGCCGAGTCCGAAACCGCCAAGTACAGAAGCGATATGTACGAAAAGCGCGAGGAGGAGAACGAGTGGATGAGAGAGCTCTATGAGCACTGGGGAATTATGACTCCGGAGATAGAGGAATTTCTCTCGAGAAGATATATTGAGCGCATAGTCGGATGCGTTGAAAACGTTACAAACAAAAACTGCACATTGCCTGCCGGCGAAAAAAAGGCGCAGATAAGAAAGATGATAAACGACCCCAAGGCGCGCGCGGCGGTTTCTGCGGCTGTGCCGAAGTCAAAGTATATGAAGCTTATGCTTATACCGATTAAGATGAAGAGCACCGCGCTCACATATCTTGAGGGCAAGGTCATTTCTTCCGTTAAGTCGGGCAATACAAAGCTTTTCGCAAAGCTTAAAGCGGGAAGATAAAACAATCCGAAAGGCTGTGAAAAATATGAGCGCACCGTATTTCAGTGTTATAATGCCGGTTTACGGCGTCGAAAAATATCTCAGGGATACGCTTGACAGCGTTCTTCGGCAAACCTTTGCCGACTTTGAGCTTATACTCGTCGACGACTGTTCCAAGGACGGCAGCGGCAAGATATGCGATGAGGTTGCAGCCTCGGACGGCAGGGTTCGGGTTATCCATAAGGAGAAAAACGGCGGAGCGAGCAGCGCGAGAAATCTCGGCACAAAGTCCGCTTCGGGCAAATATCTCTATTATATGGATTCCGACGATAAAATTGACAGCGATATATTTGAAAAAATGTATTCGGCTTCGCGTGACGCTTCTCCCACGGTTGTGATGTTCGGCGCGGTGGAGGAGTATTACGACAAGACCGGTAAGCTGTATATGACAAATCCCGTATCATATGAGAGCAAAGCTCTCTCGGGTAAAGAGAATGTGGCGAAAGAAGTAATCAAAATCGAAAACACCACGCTTTTCGGCTACCTTTGGAATAAGATTTATCTTAAAGACGCGGTGGTTTCCTCCGGAGTTACATTTTGCGATATGCCGCTTAACGAGGATTTTAAATTTAATATAGATTTCTTCAGATATGTTGATTCCATGGTAATTCTTGACGACACGGCATACCACTATGCCAAGAGAGACAATCAAAGCCTTACGTGCCGCTTTGTCAAAAATTACTTTGAGCTTCAGGAAATGCGTATAAACGAGCTGCTCGGTTTTTACCGTGAAAACGGTATGTGTGACGGAGATATACTTAAAAATCTTGCCGGCATATACGTCAGAAGCGTATTTTCGGCTCTCGAAAAAAATAATGACAAACGCTCCGGAATGTCCGGGAAAGACAGAAAAGACTGGCTCAAGGCTCAGCTTAAAAGTGAGCTTTACAAGGAGCTTATGCCTTACGCCGAGCCTGACAGCAGGCTTGTAAAAATTATGGCGGACCAGCTTAAAGGCGGAAATACAGGCGTGCTTCTTTTCACGGGCAAATTTATTTCGGCGGTCAAAAAAAGCTTCCCGTCGCTGTTTTCGGGGCTTAAGCTAAAAAAATAATGTGGAGGGCAAACAGTTGAAAAAGGTGCTTTTCGGCTATATTATGAACGGAAAAGCCGGCGGAATTGACAAGTATATGCTCAACTTTTTTGAGCACTTTTCCCCGGGTGAGGTGCATTTTGATTTTCTCACAACGCAAATAGATAATGAGCTTAAGGAAAAGCTTGAGAGCAAGGGCGCGGGGCTTTTTGAAATACCGACTCTTAAAAATCCGCGTGCTCAGTATAAGGCGATTTGCGATATAATAAAGAAAAACGGATATGATACCGCATATTTCAATATTTCTACCGCGATATGCTATCCGGGACCCAAAGCGGCGCACGACTGCGGAGTAAAAAAGGTTATCATACATTCTCACAGTGCGTGGTATGACTGTTCAAACCCGAAAAAGCGCGCGCTTATGATAAAGCTCAATAACCTTTGCCGCAATTTCCTTTATAAATACGGAACCGACTTTTACGCCTGCTCGGCTCTTGCGGGTAAATGGATATTCCCCGAAAAAATCGTCGGGTCGGACAAGTTTAAGCTTGTAAAAAACGGTATTGACCTTGCAAGCTTTACGTATTCTCCCGAAAAGAGGGAAGCAATGCGCGAAAAACTGCAATTGCAGGATAAATTCGTCATAGGCAGTGTCGGAAATTTCCTTTATCCCAAAAATCACGATTTTATGGTGCGTGTATTTTCCGAGCTGTGCAAAATCGACAGCGACGCACGCCTTTTACTCGTCGGTGACGGCTTGCTTTTTGACAATGTAAAGGAGCAGGTAAAGAGCCTCGGCTTAGCGGACAAGGTTATATTCTCAGGCAGGCAGACCGATGCTTATAATTATATGATGGCTATGGATATATATCTTATGCCGTCGCATTTCGAGGGCTTCGGCATAGCCGCTGTGGAGGCCGAAGCAACCGGGCTTATGTGCTGCCTGAGCGATCATATACCGTCCGACGCCGTGATAACGGAAAACTGTGTTACCCTCTCGATTGACAAAGACGGTGACGCAAAGGTTTGGGCGGAAAAAATAGAAAAAGCCAAGGGCTATAAACGGATTGATCGTACCGATGAAGTACGGAGAGCCGGATATGACCTTTCAGCGCAGAATTTTTATGAATTGGTGTGAGGAGTTAATATGAAAGAAAGTATACTCAGGAAGGGGTCGCAGGCGACTGGCTTTAAGCTGCTTTTCCTTGCGCTTACACTGCTCTCGTTCAACGGCCTTACGGCAAACCGCTCGGTACTTACCTGGATTGCATATGCGGTAACGGCGATAGGAATAGCGGTTCTTGTAATAAGAGTCGTCTGCTTCAAAAAATACTTACATGCAAAAGGCTTATTCTTGCTTATTGCATTTTGCGGAAGCTATGCGCTGTCGGCACTGCTTACAAGGCAGTACGGGCTGTCGGAAAACGCAAAGGCACTCGTTTGGATGGCGTTCCAGTATTTTATACTGTACACTTATGACACCACGTCCGACGGTACCGCGGAGAAAAAGGAATTCTACATAATTTCACACTTCTTTATGGCGTATACATTCCTGGCTGTTGCGGCGGGAACGGTTATGCTCTTTGCCGATTACTATTCGTATACGGAGGTAAACGGAGTAGTCGTAATTCTCGGATTCCTTTGGAACAGGCTTTGGGGTGTGTATTCCGACCCCAATTACGGTGCAGTATTCTCGGCAATAACCATAATAATGAGCCTGTATTTTTACAAGGACGCAAAGAAGCCGTTAAAGGCTTTGTACATCATAAATATCGTTTTACAGATATGCTATATAGCTTTTTCGGATTCGCGAACCGGTATGGTATCGCTGTTCTGCGCGCTTTTGGTCTATGTGTATCTCACCGCGCTCAGGAGCAAAAAGCTCGAAGCAAAAAAAGCGTTCGCAAGGGGCGTAATATGCGTTTTGCTTGCTGTTACGGCGGCAGTCGCATCCTTTGCCGCGATAAAGGTTGTGTCGGTTTCAACCTCCGAATTCAAGAAATGGCAGTATGAGCACATCATAAGCAGCGATAAGGATAAAACCGATGCTCAGAAGGAAAAGGACAAGCAGAAGCTTGAGATCGGTCGTCAGAGTAACGACATAAACGGTGACGTGAGCAACCGCCGCTTTGCTATTTGGGGCAGCGGACTCGAAATATTCAAAACGAAGCCGTTAACCGGCGTAACCTTCAGGAACTATGTTCCTTATGCCGAGGATAAGCTCCCCGACACTTATCTTGTCAACAATGATTTTATTGAATTCCACAGTATGCACAACAGCTTTGTCGACATACTTGTAAGTCAGGGCATTTTGGGCGTTGTGATTATCGCAGCATATATAATATTGGTGCTGGTGCTCATATTTAAGAATTTCTTTAAATTTAAGGGTGAAAAATACAAATATAATACCGCTCTGCTCAGCATTATAGCTCCGATATTTGCCTCTATGATGTTCTATTCGGAGACGTTTTATATGAACACCGGCGGAGCGTTCCTCTTCTGGCTTGCGCTCGGCTATCTCATTCAGTCCGTCACATCAAAGAATCCCGAGACAAAGGAAATAACGCCGGTCAAATAAATTTTTAAATCGTATTGTTTCGGAGAGAATAATACTGCTTCACGGAACTTATTATTGAGGTGAAAATTATGGATAAGCTTCTTACGGTTGTAATACCGTCGTACAATGTCGAAAAATTTTTGAATCAGACGCTTGACTCGTTTATTTGCGACGAGGCTGTAATGAAAAAATTCGAGGTTATCGTGGTTGACGACGGCTCAAAGGATAACACCGCAAAAATAGGCAAGGAGTACGCCGATAAGTACCCCGATACATTCAGAGTTATCTCAAAGGAAAACGGCGGTCACGGCTCCACCATTAACTGCGGCATTCGCAATGCCGTCGGCAAATACTTTAAGGTTGTGGACGGTGACGACTGGGTCAACACCGCTGATTTTGTGAAGCTCGTCGAGGATCTCGAAAAAACCGAATCCGAATATGTGTTTACAAACTATTATGAGTATTATGACGACGTCAACCGCCAAAAGGCTGTTGATTTTCCGCAGTTCAAAGACGGTACGGAATATGACTTCGCCGATGTTGCAAATAAGGTTTATATACCTATGCACGCCCTTGTAATAAAGACGAGCGTGCTTAAAGATAATAACATTGTCATTGACGAAAAGTGCTTTTATGTGGATGTCGAATATGTTATGTTCCCGGTGCCCTTTGTAAACAAGGTGACATTCTTTGACCTGCATGTTTATATGTACAGGCTTGCGCTCTCAACTCAGAGCGTGAGTATCCTCGGTTTCCAAAAGCATATAAACGACCATCTCAGGGTTACGTTCCATATGTTTGACTTTTACAGGGACTATATTTCCTCGGATAAGGCAGACAGCGCAAAAGCGGATTATATGAGGACCTGCATAGCAGACCTTATAATTACGCAGAGCGCAATATATTCGAGCTATCCCGACAGCGATATGGAAAACAGAAAACGCTTTATGGAATTCGACCGCAAGGCAAAGGAATTAAGCCCCGAAATATATGAGCTCAGCTCCGTCAAGAGCGGAAAATTGCGTTTGCTTCGCAAATATAATTTCAAGCATTACAGGCTCATACAGTCGCTCAGCCGTCTGCACTTCAAAATGACAAATAAATAAACACATATTGCTTAAAAGCCGTTCGCACTCGTAGTTTTTCAAAGGGTGCGGACGGCTTTTGTCTGTCATCCGATTATCAGCTTTTCCCCGACGTATATGAGATTCGGGTTTTTAACGGAGTTCAGCTTTACCAGATTTTCAACGGTGGTGCCGAATTTCCTTGATATTCCCCAAAGCGTGTCGCCGCGCTTTACCGTATATCTTATGGCATCGGGCGACTTTGTGGGCGTAACTTCGTTTGCGCCGTTTAAAAATACCGACGAAGTAAACCTGTCGAGATCAACATTGCCGTAAATCCCCGGAATTTCGCCGCGGTCGCTGTACTGAAATCCCGCATAGCTCTGCCAAATATTGCTTGTAACATACGGTTCTTCCGCGTCATAATCGGCAACCCAGAGCGGAAACTGCGCAAAATTCCAGTCCCAGGTTTCCGAGGCGTTGTATGCGTCGGTGTAAAGAATCGGCACTATTCCCGTAAGCTCTCGGAGCTTTTGCATAAATGCGAGCCCCACAATATTTATGCCGTTTTTCCCGAGACTGCCGAATTCCTCAAAATCCATGGCAGGTCTTGCAGCAAAGGCTTTTCTGCTTATAAGCTCGGCAAAGCGCGTTGCCTGCAAATATGCCTGCTCGGTATTTCGTGCGGTCACAAAATAGTACGCGCCGCATTTAAGACCGGCCTTTGTCGCGTTGGTGTAATTTTCCTCGAATTTCGGGTCGGTTACGGAAAAACCGTATCCCGCTCTTATATATACAACTTCGATTCCGCTGCTTTTAACCTGTTCAAAATCTATATCTCCCTGATAAACGCTGACGTCTATTCCCGAAAAAACCTCGTCGGTGTCGGCGGAAATTGCCGAAACATGCAGCACAGATGCCGAAATCGCAACAAGGAGCATTAAAAGAAAAGATAGTATTCGTTTTGCCCGCTTCATAAAAAAATCACAGCCTTTCCGGTGTTTAAAGCCTCAATGCATTATATTTTAAATAGCACGCGAGTGTGACTTTGCTTGCCTGCCGTAAGGGCGATACCCTTGAAAAGCCACGGTATCGGCGATAAAATAACGCTGAAATAAAGAATTCGGAAGCGAGAAAAATGAAACTTGCGATTTTGTATCAACAAAGCGAACCGCCTGCAAAAGACGGCACAAAGGAGCTTGTTAAAATAAAAGAGGATTGTGTTGCCGCGTCACAGGCTTTAAAAATAAAAGGGCTTGTACGCATCGACTGCCGCGAGGATAAAAACGGTGTGTTTAAAATATTTGATTTTTAACGCGAAGCCGAATATCACCGGCGGTGTTCGTCCGCACAGAAAAAATCAGAATTGCCTCACCATGATAGCGGCGCGTGCCGCAGGACTTACGTACCGCGACCTGCTTTTGAAAATGCTCGGAACCGCCTGGACCGTGTAAGCCGAAACGCCACCGTTTTATGCACCGCCGGGGTGCGCCGAATAAAAAAGCACTCAGCCTTACGCTGAATGCTGCCGCCTCATTCGTCAAACCGTTTCTGTCGCATGCAACCGCTGCGATTATGAGCTTGGGATGGTTCGTATCGAAATCCATGCACCGAAAAATTCCCTTTTTCATGTTGCTTATCCTTTACATCAAAAGAATACCGATTTTCAACCCGCTGTATGCACGGTCTCATGATAGCAAGCGGTATGCCCCGTTTTTGTCCCACGCCTGCTTGTAAAATCAAGGAGAGTCTGATAGAATTAAAAAGGATGACCAACAGCAAGACCGGAGAATTGGAGGAGAGCTACATCCTTTCGGATTTTTACCTCAGCCGGGAATTCACCGATGGGGAGCTGCGGCTGCTGATTGACAGCTTGCTGTTTTCTCGGCACATTCCGTACAGCCGGTGCGGGAACTGGTGAAAAAGCACGTTTAATATGTATTACGGCGGCAACTGCCGGGCGGTGTTCCGGGTCTGTTGGGCGTTGATCGGCGATGTGATCGACCTGTTCGGCAAGGATGTGGCGTTTTCTGACGAAACAGAGGAATCGGTGACCGTTTTGGTCTACGCCAACGAGATATCCGCCGCCCACTTCACCCAGAGCTTCGCCCCGGATGTGACGGTACTGGAACCGAAAAAGCTGCGGGAAAATGTAAAAACCCAGCTGCAACAAGCACTGGAAAAATATCAATAATGGGAGGAAATGTAAAAAATGAATGATCTTGAAAGAAAATGCCATAATTTCATTTTACAGTGCTATTTTGGCGATATGGAGAACCCAATTGATGCCGCAATTGATCGTGCTTATGTAGATATGGCATCCCACACGCTGAAAGGATTTGCAGAGCATCAATATCAAGAAAAATGGGAACTTCGGTTTGAGGCATCATCAAAAATAAAAAAGCGTTGGACCTTCTTGACGCAGAAAGCGATTATACCAGTTGGCATTGCGAGCTATGTGGGAAATTGCAGAAAGTCTATACCGAAAAGAGACTGTCTTATGGTCAAGCGCAGAAATGGATAAATATGACCACAAAGTATCTGCAAGTCTTTGCTGTTATTTTTAAGAGCATAGATGATGACGAAGGTTTGAGCAAAATCCCGGAGTTCTTCTGGAATGCCGCTAATATTAAAAAACTCCATATACCGTTGGATAGATATATCATGGAAGCGTATAATATCGGCAGCTTTGGGCCGTGGAGTAAACTGAACGACAAGCAGTACGCAGAATGCTGCGCCCGAACAGGTGGGAAGACGCTGGAAGATGAACTCGCTGACTGGGGAGAAATTGCAAAGAAGCACCGTGCGGATAACCACAAGAGTTACGCATATTTTGTTGAGAACAAAAAGAAATAAGATGGCCATATTAGGACATCGGGAATTCTTTTCCCGGTGCCCTCTTTTTATCTCATCTGCTTTGATAGACTCTCTGTCAGGAGGCGAGACAAATGAACGATGAACCGAAAAAAGAAATCCTATCCCTGTTGGAGTCCCCGGAGCTGCGGGAGTACCTGATGGCACCGCCGGAGAAGCTCAACTGCACGCAGTATGCCGAGATCATCTGCGGTGCACCGGTGAGCCTGTACCGGAAGCGGGAGCTGCTGCTCCGGCTGAAGGCGGAAGTATCCGAAGAAGAGAGACATGACGTGGAGGAAATGCTGTATGCTTTGGATACGGCACGAAAACCGCTGGAAAGCGCAGAACTTCCCGGCATCCGGTTCATCGTGGAGCTCCTTGGATATAATGAGAAAGAGCGCAGCGTAGACACGCTGGACGGGCCGTTCGCCGTGCGGAGTCTGGCGGAGGCGCAGCAGTCCATCCGTGCCTATCGCGCTGAATACGACGATAACTGGACAACGCAGTTCTGGACCATGGAGCTGTATGACTGGAATGCAAAACCACTCTCAGATGGGTTTCCCATTGCGGTACGCACCTACATTCTTTCGCCGGAGGGAGAGCCGCAGTATTTTATACAGCGGCCGAAAATGCCGGGTATCAATCCCCGCTGTGCACGGGCTTTTGGCGGCAACGATCTCATCCTTCCCACGCCATATAAGCCGGGGGATATTCTGCGCATCGACTGCCGTCCCTACACACCGCTGCCGTTTTACTGCCTGCTGATTCAGGTGCGCAGTGGCTGCTGCGGTCTGTGGTGTTTGTTTCCCAATTTGAATGGCAGCATTGGTCAGGGTGCCTTGCTGCACGGGCACTACTATGCCACGGAATATCGGTTTGATTTCTATCGCCTGATTTCTCCGCTGTACCGGGCGGAGCTGTTCACCGGTGAGCTGCCGGAGAATTGCAGCTTCATGAAGCTGCTTTCGGAAAAAATCCATGCAGACCCCGGCTACGGCGATAAAGTCGACGAGGTGCTTTGTGATTTGAAGCTGTGAAACGAGGGATAGCGAAAGGACCGGCAGCTCGATATCGCGGTTGCCCTTTAGGTAGTTGCTGACCGGCCGCAAAAGGCGCTGGGTGCCGCTGAGGGGCTTGAGGTAATACTCCGGCTCCCAATAATTGCAAAAGGGAAAATCGCCGCAATACAAATAGGTGATTGTGTCTTGTAATGACATCCCCATGGTATAACCTCTTGCCATGGTGTCACCGCAGCACAAGACATCTCCGTTCACATTCAGGCAGCACGCATCCCCAATGTCATATAGTCAATCCAATACTTGCCTACTTTGTATACTTTTTTCAGTCTCCGCTGTGTCTCCTGCCGTCTGCCGTAGCCCATATCCATCACCGTCCCTGCGAAGCATTTCCGCATCCAGCGCCGCTTTCAGCTTGTTGTAAACCAGTTGGTTGGGGTAGTAACGGTAATTCGCAAAAATCTCGATGCCCTCCCATAAAAATGTTCCCGAATTGCTGCGGCACAGGCGGCGCTGCGGCTTTGCCCATACTCGCACTGACAGACAATGTTCCCTCCGTTCTCCATGGCGTCATAAATGAATGCGGCAAGAGCGGGCGCTTCCGGAAAATAAGTGTCGTAGGAAAGGCCGTATTCCTCCAGAATTTCAAGGTCGATGTCATGTAGAGGCACATAAAATACATCCGGAGGCATTCCACTATAATCCGGCGGCTGGGATACCTGCCCGGTTCGCTTGGATGGGGGATCATAGAAGCTGATGACGAACGTGTTGCGCGGAAATCCGTCCTGCAGCAGCTTTTCGGCAGCAGAGCGGGATAAAATATATGCCGGCTGATGTTTATCTTTCATGATATGTTGTTCACTCCCTTCTGCAAAAAGAATACCCCATGACATGGGACAAAAACGGGAGATGTCATGAGGTAATATCGATACGAAATAAAGAGAAGGGATGTGCATACAGGATGGATCACAGCAATACGGATGCCGGGACACGGGTAGAACTGCACTGCCATACGAAGCTTGGCAGTGTCGGAGCCGTCAACAGTGCGGCAGAAATTATAAAAGCGGCCATAGAAGAAGCTATGTCCGCCGTGGCCATCACCGACATTGGTGTTGCCTATGCTTTTCCGGAGGCAGCGGAGGCCTGCAAATCGCTGTGGAGCGCAACAGCCAAGGAGTGCCGGGCAACCGGAATAGATCCGGGCGCTGAACAGGACTTTTTCAAGGTCATCTATGGGATGGAGACTTGTCTCCTGCGCCCCACGCCGGAATCCCGGGATTAAGGGCGGATATTCTATCGTTCTTCTGGTGCAAAACGAAATCGGAAAACGGAATCTCTATCATTTGATCACCGATTGCAGCGGCGCGCCGCTTCGCCCCAACAAGCACCGCTCATAGTGCTCATAACCCGATAAAAAAAGAACTGTCATAAAAGACAGTTCCTAAATGGTTGCGGGGACAGGACTTGAACCTGCGACCTCCGGGTTACATCTCACAAGGCTACGCCTTGCTTGCCCCTCAGAAATATAGTCGCATATGCTCGCTTGGAGCGCATCGCAATGCTCCTTATTTCTTCACCTCAGCGGCACGCCTTAATCTGCCACAGGCAGCGGCGCACCGCTTCGCCCCAACGAGCACCGCTCATCGTGCTCATAACCCGACAAAAAAGAACTGTCATAAAAGACAGTTCCTAAATGGTTGCGGGGACAGGACTTGAACCTGCGACCTCCGGGTTATGAGCCCGACGAGCTACCAACTGCTCTACCCCGCGATATTAAGTTGTGCCCTCTTTCAGAGTGCCTAACCATTATATTATCATTATATGCGTTTGTCAAGTGTTTTATTTGTATTTTATATTTTTCGGTGTGTTTCGGTTTTACAGCGATTAAAAAGGCGGCGACATCTCAAAATAAGAGCCGCCGCACTTTGTAATTTTTCAGTTCTGAAAATTTATCTGCTCGTCTTTTACGGGCGAATAACGTATCAAATCGGAAGAATCGAGATTTTCGCGATGCATATCAACAGCCGAAATTTGATGATTGTCATACGTTGTGTAATAGTAAATTCCCTTATCTGTATTGCAACAAGATGTGTAAAGCGTAATCTCGTATTTGCCGCTTTCCAGCTTGCAGCAACCCCTTGGCTGGCTTACCGAATTGAGAATATGGAAAAACTGACTTACGCTTTTTTCTTCGCCGTCCTCGGACAGAGAATTTGCCTTGACGAACGCCGCTCTGACAAACCTCGACTGCGAAGAGAGATCTCCGGGAAGTCCGAGTGCGCCCATACCGCGAGAATAAGTCGAGAGATTTATATCGGGAGCAAATGTGTTTTTCGGGTCGGCCGCGCTGAGGCTCATATAGTTGTTTAAATTTTGAAGCTGCATATCAAACGGCGGATTGTTTGTAAGAACGCCTACGGGATTTTCGTAGACTTTAAGTCCGTCCTTTACGGACTCGACTACGATACAGCCGCTTTTGTCGGCTATTATCCAGTGAAGCTGTGCGGCGGGGAGCGACTCGTTAAACGGCGTGTTTGTGATATTTACATTTGAGAGCAATTTTTTCGCTTCGTCAACGCTTGCGCACCGACATAAGAGCCACGGTATAAATTCGCATTGCGCGACGTTGCATTTACCGCTTTTTTCGTTACCGTAATATGCGTTGCCGACAAAATTAAGTCCTGCCGCGGCAAGTCCCTTTTCGTTTGCTGCGTCGTAATAGAGCGGATAATTATCCGCAACATATGCCATACCTATTATGGCATAGTGGCTCTTCAGAGGCTCCGCGAATTTGAATTTAAACGGGTAATTACGCGGCGTCACGGTAATTTCGTCTCCGTATGAAAATTCATAGTCGAGCGTGCGGCCGAAATAAAAATCGTTTGTTTTGTATGTTGCTGCGGTACACATATTAAGTCCTCCCGAAATATTTGATTTTTACAGAGAAAATGCTATACTTATGTTTGCCCGAAAAACGGAACACTTAAAATATAGATTATAATTGTTTTAATATTATGAACTTTATGAAAACAGATTATGAGTTGAAAAGGTCAAAAAGAAAAACTCTGTCGCTCACCGTGACAAAGGATTTAAAAGTAAGCGTAAAGGCACCTGTCGGTTGCCCGCAAAAAACGATAGACGACTTTGTTTTATCGCATGAAAAGTGGATAAACGAGCATATAGAAAAGCAAAAGAGCCGTCTTTCTCTTGAAAAAACGCTTGACGAAAAGAGAGTGTCGGAGCTTCGCGCGCTTGCCGCCGAGGAATTGCCGCGCCGCGTGGAATATTACAGCGACAAAATGGGACTTTATCCGACAAGTGTAAAAATAACCTCCGCAGCGACAAGATTCGGTTCGTGCAGCGGTAAAAATTCAATATGCTTTTCATACAGGCTTATGCTTTATCCGCCGGAGGCTGTTGATTACGTTGTTGTGCACGAGCTTGCGCACATTAAGGAAAAGAACCATTCGGCAAGGTTTTATGCCCTCGTGGAAAGGTATATGCCCGATTACAGGGAGAGGGAAAAATTGCTCAAAAAAACACCGAAGCTTTGATTTACAAGGCTTCGGTATATTTTTTACATTGAAAATGTCTTGCGCATTTCTTCCTGTCTGCCGCAACAGAATCTGCCCTCGGGGCAGGATGAAATAAAGCAGCTCGGACCGTAGTATTTGAAAATCCCCGGAGCGACTTTTCTCAAAAGTTCGAGTGCCTCTACCGCATGCGCTCTGATTTCCCACTGAGCTCGTGAGCAGGTGCGCAGCTTCATAAATGTCAGTAATTCGCGAGCGTTCATGGTTGTGACTATATCGAGCGTGTTGCCGCTGAGAAGGTAGTACACGAGGCTTTCCTCGCTCTTGCCGAGTGTGCGAAGTCTCTCATATTCGGCGGCATTTTCCTTGAATGCGGTTTCGTATTTAAGAAGCAGCTCAGGGTCTTTTTTGACCGATTCGGGGACGATGTGCCGTTTTCTGTCCGCTCTTATCAGTTCGGGAATTTCTATACTCTGCATTCTGTGGCGTGTGAAGTGAGTTATTCCGGAGAGTGAAACGTCATTGAAACGAAGTGTGAAATCCGCCGCCTCGAGTGCTCTCGGCCTTGAAGAGTGAACAAGACTGTATGTTATTTTGTCGGCAACCGTGTCGTCCGATAAAATACGGTCTATATCCTCGGTTGAAGCGTTGGTGTAAGAGATGAGCGCGCTTCTCTGAACATTTTTTTCGGCGTCACCCGTGTATGAGAGAAGCTCGACTTTTTTGCCGTTTGTGCGGCGCGGAACGTCGCCGATAAACGAGAGGTCGGGGTTATCCGGCATATAGTTTTTACTGCGCTCGTCAAAGCCCGTCATTATGCCGGGAGTGAGCTTTTCCGCCTGTTCCTTTAATTCGCGCCCGAGCTTTACTATTTCGGGGTATTTGCTGCCTCTGCCGTAGAGCATGGCTTTTAACAGGTGCAAAAATTCACGCCCGTTTATGCTGCAAAAGAAGTTGGAAAAAAGGCAGTATGGCAAAAGGAATCTCGCGTCCTCTTTGGGTACGCCGGCCTCGCAGAATTCGCTGTACAGACCGAAGAGCTTTGCCATATGGC
>ENA-OQMX01000009-OQMX01000009.1-human-gut-metagenome-genome-assembly--contig:-NODE-9-length-51589-cov-8.087774_pt1 | contig 51589 bp, 37 predicted proteins | sample MGYA00242622_ERZ504866 | MGnify/ENA primary metagenome ERZ504866 (study PRJEB26092, sample SAMD00036422) | human gut metagenome | host: Homo sapiens | study: EMG produced TPA metagenomics assembly of the...
TTGCTTTTTGTTCTGTGCAAAATTAAATCATGAGAGTTGCATGGCAAATTCACAACCTGTGCAGAATTGAGAAGTAAAAACCGAAGCCGTTAAAAATGCTTATTAGAGCGTTTCTTTGAGGTAATGACTTGAAAGCGTTTCTACTTCTCAAATCCGCCATTTTCGCATTTCCTCACGAATGCCACAAAAAGCCAACGACTGCCACAACCACTTGAAACTCAAACAAAAGCTCAAATCTGCTATTTTTTGCTTTTTTAGTCATTCTTTTTCGATAAAAATATCTTTTTATCTCGAAAAAACGAACTATCTTTGCCATCGAAAACGAGAGACAGGCTTGCTGGAGAGACTCATCCTGGTGGCTTGCTTTCGGAAAGAGTAAACAATTAAATAATAACAGCTAACAATAAAAGAATTATGGCAAATTTAGTAAATGCAAACGCAGCAAATGCAACTCAGGTAGTGAAAGGTTATGCTTATAACCGAAGTTTGGTAAAGGCAGGTATCCTGCACTTCGGAGTAGGTAACTTCCATCGTGCTCACCTGGAGTTTATGACCAATATGCTCCTCGAGAACAATACCCAGCATAACTGGGGCATCTGTGGAGCAATGATTCTCCCAGGCGATGAGCGTCTCTACCACGCCCTGAAGAAGCAGGATGGTGAATACACCCTTACCGTATGTGGACGCGACGACAGCATTCAGGTTTATCAGTTGGGTGCGCTCGTTGAACTCTATTGGGGTATTGAGGAGCAGGAGCAGATTCTGGACAAGATTGCGTCTAAGGATATTAAGATCATCACCCTCACTATCACCGAGGGCGGATACAACATCTCTCGTCAGAGTGGCGAATTCATGCTCGACAATGCGCAGGTGGCTCACGATATCCAGAATCCAGCCAAGCCGGTTACTGCCTTTGGATATGTTGCCGAGGGATTGCGTCGCCGCAAGGCAGCAGGCAATGGTCCTATCACCATCCTTTCCTGCGATAATCTGCAGCACAATGGCAATACAGCCCGCAAGGCTTTCATGACTTTCGTGGGAGCTCAGGACAAGGAACTCGCTGCCTGGATGGAGGAGAACGTTACCTTCCCTAACTCTATGGTTGACCGTATTACTCCTGCTACCCGTCCTGCCGACATCGAGCGATTGAATGCTCAGAACGGAACCTGCGATGAGGCTCCTGTTTATTGCGAGGATTTCATCCAGTGGGTAGTAGAGGATAATTTTGCAGCCGGTCGCCCAGCATGGGAAACTGTGGGTGCTCAGATGACCGACGATGTTACAGCCTTCGAGAACATGAAGCTTTCTCTCTTGAATGCTTCTCATACATTACTCTCTTATCCATCTTTCCTCGGCGGTTACCGCAAGGTAGATGCAGCCATGCACGATGAAAGAATCCGTAAGTTTGTTCGTGCCTTCATGGACGAAGACATTACTCCTTACGTGCCAGCTCCAAAGGATACTGATCTGGAGGCATACAAGCAGTGCCTGGTAGAACGCTTCGGCAACCGCATGGTGAGCGACCAGGTGGCTCGTCTCTGCTTCGATGGTGCCAGCAAGTTCCCTGTTTACGTGATGCCGAACCTGGAGAAGATGATTGCAGATGATGCTTCGGGCAAGCGCCAGGATGTGGAGTTCAAGCGTGTGGCTTACCTCTTTGCTGCTTACCGTCATTATCTGAAGTATCAGGTAGATGACAATGGTGATGCATTCGAAGTGGCAGATCCATGGCTCACCGTTGATGACCATAAAGCCATCGACAGCGATGATGCGCTCGATTTCCTTGGCATTTCAGCCTTTACAAGCACCAATCTCAAGGCTGCTTCTCATTTTGTAGAGCTTTATCTGAAGATGGTGGAAGACATCAAGGCAAAGGGTGCCATGAAGGTTTTGGAAGAAGAAATCTTGTAATTTATGAAACAATCGATAACACTCAGGAGTGCAGGACCTTTCCTCCTCCTGACATTCATCTATTTTATAGTGGGCTTTCTCACAACCGTCAACGGTCAGTGTCAGGGACCCTTGAAGATAGCTTTCCTTTCGGAGGTTACTACTACCAAGAACTCCCTGGCTACGCTTATCTCCTTCGCCTTCTTCCTGGGCTATCTGCTCAATAGTGCGAAGACGGGACGCTTGCTCAACAAGGTGGGCTATAAGAAGACGCTCATCCGTTCGATGCTGGTAATGGTGCTGGGACTTGCCTTCTATCTTGCTTCGGCACTGATTGCTGAATATTGGGGTAGGGCAGGTATGCATCTCTCACAGGATTTTGTACCATTCGGATATTTCATTTTCCCTTTCGGTTCCTATCTGATGGGTACGTCTGCGGCAATGCTTCAAGTGGTTATCAATCCATACATAGCTGCCTATCCTTTGCCGGGCACTCAACCCGTGCAGCGTATGAACTTCACTTGTGCGGTGAATTCATTCGGAACAACCATCGCTCCTTTCTTTGTAACGGGCGTGATGTTTGCCGGCGTTTCCCTGGATCGTGTTTCTGCCGATCAGCTCACCATTCCTTTTCTGGTGATGATGCTCATCATTGCCTTAACAACATGGAGCACTTCCAAGGCGAATCTTCCTGACATTGAGGGTACAAGAGAGGAGACTCAAGATGTGGAATCTGAAGGAAAGACAACTCCTTCTGATGATTCCAGAAATGCGAAGAAACGCAGCATCTGGTCGTTCCGCCATTTGAAATATGGTGTGATTACTATCTTCTTCTATGTGGGAACCGAGGTGGGAATCGGCAACAATATGAATCTTCATGCGATGGATTTGATGGGACATGGTTACGATCTTTCTCCAGCCCTTCTTGCCACACTCTATTGGGGAGGATTCATGATAGGTAGAATGGTTTCTGCCGGTTTGAAGAATGTGGCACCTCGCCCTATGCTCATCACCGTTACGGTGGCGGCAATCGTATTGATGGCCATTTCCATGCTTACCGAAAATCTCTGGTTGATGGCTGCTGTGGGATTATTTCATAGTGTGATGTGGAGTTGCATCTTCACCTTGGCTGTGGATGGCTTGAAGGAATATACTTCCAAGGCTTCGGGTGTGTTTATGATGGGTGTTTTCGGTGGTGCAGTATTCCCTGTGCTTCAGGGGTTGCTTGCCGATTATATCGGTTCATGGCAGTTCACCTGGCTCGTTCCTCTCTTCTGCGAGTTCGTCATCCTCTGGTACGGACTTGTGGGGTATAAGAAGCAGGAGGCATAAAAGACATTAGTAAGACATAAATTAAGAAGGATATCAAAAACTCGGGATGTTTCCTTTTTCGAAGCATTCCGAGTTTTTTATTTTTAAGAGTTATTCCGCAATCAAATGAATCATTCCGCAATCAGATGAATTATTCTGCAATCTGATGAATCACATAGGTAACTACGCCCCAGATCATGAAGCGGTTGGTTTCATCTACCCGGATAGGGGAGAAGTTTTTGTTCCATGGGATGAGCCAGCCGAAGGCACCGCTCTCATCCATCTTGAATTGCTTGATGGTGAATTCGCCATCCACGAAGGCGATGACGAAGTTGCCGTTGAGGGTTCAATCTGTCTATCTACGATGGCTAGGTCACCATCGAGAATGCCTGCATCCTGCATGCTGTCGCCTGAAACACGAACATAGAAAGTGGCCTCACGATGGCGAACCAGAATATCGTTGAGGTCTATCTCTCCCTCCATATAGTCTTGTGCCGGCGAAGGGAAGCCTGCCTTTACGCTTTGCTCTGCCAGCGGAATCGGCATCTTGGCTCCGAATTCCGCAGGGTGAAATGTCAGTCTTATCTTGTTATCGTTATTCTTGTTCATCTTGTTTCCTTATTTATTTTCTTAGTTTATGGAGCCCATTTTTAGAAAGAGGCTCATTCTGAATCTCATTGAGTTTTCACTTTCAGAATCTTATGAATATCCGTGGTAAACCGCTTCGACATATATTCCCGTTTCAAGTCGAATCGGCAACCATTTCCTTGTACAGCTTGACGGATGATTCCATAGCCATTCTTCCGGTTGATGGCATCGATGGCCTCCATCAGCGCTTTTTGCTTGCTTCGGTCGATAGGGTCGAAGAGGTCTTGCTGGCGAGGACTGTCGGGCGAGATTTGCCACAGGATGACGCCTGCTTTCTTGAAATTAAATGACATTCCTGGTCGGTCGGGTCTGCTGTCAGCCATTGGTTTGGGATATCTGGCTCTGAGGATAGTGAGTGCGGCGCCCACGATTTCATCCTGAGCATTGGTGGCGATGGGCAGGGTGAGGGAATCGTGGATGGTGTATTCCGGCACGTTTTCGTTGAATCTTGAAGTCCAGGCAAACACCGTAATTCCCTGGCACACGCTGCCCTGATGTCGCAGCTTTTCGGCGCAGCGCACGGCGAAATTAGCCACGGCTTCTTCTACCACATCCTTATCGCTGATGCCTTCACCGGCAAAGCTCCGGCTGGTGCAGATACTCTTCTTCTGCGGCAGTTCCTCAATGCTGATGCAGCTTTCGCCATTCAGTTCCTTCCACGTTCTCATCGTGGTGATGTTGAAATGACTGCGCACCCAACTCTCTTTTTTATCAGCAAACTGAGCTGCAGTCCGGATACCCATATAATCTAATTTTCGGGCAATCTGTCTTCCGATTCCCCATACATCTTCTATCGGGAACAGCGACAAAGCTTTGTGTCTCCGTTCATCCGTATCAATGAGACAGCAGCCCTGATAGCCCTTGTATTTCTTGGCGAATTTGGAACCGATTTTCGCCAGGGTTTTCGTTTCTGCGATTCCGATGGAGATGGGGATTCCCACGGCTCGTAGCACATCGGCAGAAATCCTGGCGCCGTATTGTTGGAGGAGGGAACCATCTGTGACGGAAGAAAGGTTTTCCACCTCGAAGAAGCTTTCGTCTATGGAGTACTGGTCGATGTGCGGCGAGTAGTGCGAGAGCATCGACATTACCCTGTTGGAGAGTGAGCCATAGAGTGTATAGTTGCTGGAGAAGATAGCCACGCCTTCAGCCTCCAGTTTTTCCTTTACCTGATAGAACGGATCGCCCATCTTATAGCCCAGCGCCTTGGCTTCTTCAGAGCGTGCAATGACGCACCCGTCGTTGTTGCTCAAAACAACCACGGGCTTTCCTATCAGGTCGGGGCGAAACACTCGTTCGCACGAACAGTAGAAGTTATTGCAGTCGGCTAATCCTATCATTCCTTATGTATTCTTTCCTTAATGTATTCTTTTGGTGCTGCAAAATACAAAAATATTCGAAACTCTAGTCTCTATCCAAGATTATTATTTTTTCTGTTGTTTTTTAGAGAAAAACTTTGTTATTCCGCGATTTATGCTTACCTTTGCACCCGCAATTGGTTCGCAGTCGCCACGTGCCGCTATAGGAATGGGGGTGGACTGCGATTAAAAGGGAATCGGGTGAGAAGCCCGGACAGTCCCGCTGCTGTAAACATCTTCTTCCGAAATGAGGGGCACGAATGCCACCGGGGAAGAACAGGCAAGCATCTAAAAGGTCACTGACATTTTTTCGGGAAGACCGCTTGTCTGATGGATGTAAGTCAGAAGACCTGCCGTTGCCGTCCTTTCTTATCACTGCGCCCTGCAGTTGATAGGAAGATGATTTCATCCAACCCGTGGGATGGGTTCGTGATGAAGAAAATAGAAACAACAGAATGAAGAAAAAGAAAGAATAACGCATGTAGCCCTGATAGGCGCCATGTGGATGAGCGGTTTTTCTACCCTCCAGGCTCAGCATCTTGAACCGGTTCGGGCAGGAAAGCAGGCTCCGGTAAGCGATTCCCTTCGTACTCGCACGCAGCATCTGGATGATGTGGAGGTGAGAGCGAAGAAGCCCCGTAGTGCCCTATCGAGCGTGACTCCTGTACAGACCATCACCAGTTCTGAACTTCAGTTGCTGGGCATTACCTCAGTGGGAGATGCTGCCAAACGAATGGCTGGAGTGCAGGTGCGTGACTATGGTGGAATCGGTGGACTGCAGACGGTGAGTGTGAGAAGTCTGGGTGCCTGCCATACGGCGGTGAGCTACGATGGAATTGTGGTGAGTAATATGCAGGCAGGACAGATTGACGTGTCGAGATATTCGCTTTCCAATATTCGCCAGCTCTCGGTAGCAATCGGGCAGGGTAGCGACCTGATGCAGTCGGCTCGGCATTATGCTTCGGCTGGAATCCTGAGCATCGAAAGCCGCGGGATAGACTGGACTTCTCCGCAACCCTGGCAGCTGAAAGTGAATGCCAAGACAGGTTCCTGGGGCTTGTTCACGCCTTCCCTTCAATATAGTCTGCGGCTCAGCAGTCAGACAGCTCTTACTTTCGACGCCAATATGGTGAGGGCAGATGGAGTCTATCCTTTCACGATTCAGAACGGAAGATACAAGGAGCACCACAAGCGCTATAATTCTGATATTCTGTCGGGGCAGGGAGAGGTGAATCTCTTCCATCGTTGGGATAAAAAAGAACTTTCTGCCAAGGTGTCCTATTACAATTCCAAACGTGGATTGCCGGGAGTGGTGATTCTCTACAATTCTGATGCTGAAGAGCGGATGTGGGATGAGAGCTGCTTCGCTCAGATGGTCTGGAAATCGCAGCTGGCTCCCCGTCTTGCGCTGAACGCAAGGTTGAAATACGCTCATACGTGGTCGAAATATGAAGATTACAATGTGAAATATCAGGGAGGAAAGCTGACGGATATTGCCCGGCAGAATGAGTATTATGCCTCTGCCACGATAGGTTATGATCTGGGGTGGGGATGGACAACGGCACTTGCCGAAGATTTCTCCATCGGCGATCTTCGCACCAATGTTGTTTCACAGCCTAATCCTACCCGTTACTCATCGCAGACCGCCTGGTCGCTGAGATGGAAATGGCAGAGATGGCAAGTGGATGGGAATCTTGTAGGAACCTACATTTCCGAAAAGGCTTCAAAAGAGGATAAAGGCTCTTCCGGCTCATCCTCATCTTCCGGTTCTTCCGGCTCATCCTCTTCAGTAAATGCCCGGATTCCTGCCGACCGAAAGCGGATTTCGCCAAGCATCGCCATGAACTATCGTCTGCTTGCCGATGAAACGCTCTATCTCAGGGCGATGATGAAGAGCACCTATCGCGTGCCGACTTTCACGGATATGTATTATCTGCACATCGGCAATACGAATCTCAAACCTGAGAATGCTACGGAATGGAACCTCGGTGTAACTTGGGCGCATCAGTTTGGAGGAAAAACGCTGCGGAATCCGGCTCGTGGAATCAGTCTGCAAGCCACTCTTGACACCTATTATAATAAGGTGACGGATAAGATTGTGGCTTTCCCGACTACCTATGTATGGAAGATGGTGAATTTCGGACGAGTGGAAATCAAGGGCATAGATGCTACACTTTCGTTCGGTGTTCCGATGGGAGAGAAGATGGCTTTGGATGTGGATGTTTCCTATACCTATCAGTATGCGGTGGATAAGACGGACAGTAAGAAGAGTTATTACCGTCATCAGTTGCCTTATACGCCTCGCCATTCGGGCAATGTTTCTGCCGTATGGCGCAATCCCTGGGTGTCTGTGGGATGGCAGATGCAGGCTGTGGGCGAGCGATGGAGTATGATACAGTGTACGGAAGAATATCGGATGAAAGCATATCAGGAGCATACTTTCACCTTATCGAGAGAGTTTTCGCTCGGTAAGAGAAAGAAGAACATTGAGTCGGGAAATGGGGCAAGAGAAAATGCTCTTAATGAAAAAGCTTCAGAAGAAAGTGCCCTTTATGGGAATGCTTCAGAAGAAAGTACTCTTAATAGAAATGCTTCAAGAAGGGATTTTTCAAGGGTCAGCGTCCTGAAACTCAGTTTCTCCCTGCTCAATGCCTTCAACAAGCAATATGAGGTAATTAAGTATTATCCGATGCCGGGCAGGAGTTGGCAAGCCACAGCTTCGCTTACCTTGTAGAAAGCCGGATGGTTGGAAAACGGAATAGAAATCAGAATAGAAAACTGAAAGTGAGAAAAAATAATATTCAACATAACAAATAGAGAAATGAAAATGAAAAAAATGAAATTGAGAAGTTTGTTTATGGCAATCATCTGCGGATTGATGATTGCTGCAGGTTTTACATCATGTAGTGATGATGAGGAGGATAATTCTTGGAAGGAGGGATCTAAGATAGATCTTCCTCAGTATCGTGCCTTCGTTCTGTCAGAGGGTAGCTATGGTAAGAACAATAGCCACCTTTTCTTTGTGGATCCTCAGACTGATAAGCCTTCTGAGAATGATATCTATTTGACTCAGAATGGTAAGGGTCTGGGTGATACAGCCAACGACATGATTGAGGAAGATGGCAACATCTACGTGGTGGTAAATGTTTCCAAGAAACTCCTGAAGCTGAATGGTTCTGGTGTTCAGCAGGCAGAATACAGCTTTGATGAGAAATTGGGTGAGCCTCGCTACATCTGCGAAGAGGATGGCAAGCTCTATGTTTCCAGCTATGGTGGCTATGTAAGCCGTTTCGATGCAAAGACCTTGGCTTTGGAGGCTTCTGTAAAGGTAGATGCTAACCCAGAGGAGCTTGTTGAGGAAGATGATGTAATCTACGTAGTATGTTCTGGTTATGGCGCTGGCAAGACTCTCTGCACCATCAATACCAAGACTTTCGACAAGGCTGAGTCTATTGAAATCGTCAACAATCCTCAGCGTATCGTAGAGAGCGATGATCATATCTACGTTCTTGCTGGCAGCCCATCTTATAATCCTGCCAACTACGATTATTCTACAGCTGTCTATACTTATAATCCTCAGACTAAGAAGTGCGATTATATTGCCAACGCTACCAAGATGATGGCTTATGATGGCAACCTCTACTTCACCAATTCTACATCACCTGATTGGGTGACTTACACCACTACCTACAACATCTACGATGCTAAGAGCAAGCAGGTTTCTACCTGGAATCTGAAGAATATCCCAGCTGAGGTAGCTGGTAACACTGTATATATGATTGAGCGCAATCCATACGATGGCAGTTTCTATCTCGCATATACAGACTATGCTAGCAACAGCACCATCTGCCACTTTACTGCTGCAGGTGAGTACAAGAGCAAGTTTGATGCAGGTGGCATTAATGCCAACTCAATGTTGTTCTTGAGATAATCAGCTTGCTGAAGAATGAAATCCTATGAAAAGTAGGAAATTCCTGAAAATCATAGGAGGATAAGAAGGAAAATCCCCGAAAGGCTTGGGCTTTTCGGGGATTTTTTGTAATTTTGCCTTATATTAATAAGATAAAAACGAAATGGTATGAAAAATATGTTGGCATTGAGCCAGGAGCGTTTCTCGGCTCGCAAGTTTACCTCCGAGGCAGTAAGTCAGGAGGATGTGGATTACATGATGGAGTGTGTGCGACTGGCTCCATCGGCAGTGAACAGACAGCCTTGGCATTGGCTCATCGTCCGCTCGGATGAGGCTAAGGAGAAACTCCAGGAGTGCTACGACCGTGAGTGGTTCAAGACAGCCCCAATGTATATTGTGGGAATGAAGAACGTGAATGAGAACTGGGTTCGCAGATACGATGAGAAGCCTCATGGAGATATTGACGTGGCAATAGCTGCCGAGCACCTCTGTCTGGCTGCCACCGAAAGAGGTCTGGGCACCTGCTGGGTCTGCAATTATGATACAGACAAGATGCAGCAGTTTTTCCCTCGTGAAGGTTTCGAGGCAGTAGTGATCATCCCTCTCGGTCATATTGCCGAGGACTGTCCTCATGCCGAGAAGAAGCGCAAGGAAATGAACGAGATCGTGGAAGAAATCTAAAAAACGAAGCTAATGGAAATGAACGAAGAATCCATCCTGGCATGGAACATCATAGAAAAGACCAGCGCTAACCTCTTCCTTACGGGCAAGGCAGGCACAGGTAAAACAACCTTCTTGAAACAGCTTAAGGAGAAGTCGCCTAAACGAATGGTTGTGCTTGCCCCAACAGGTATTGCCGCCATCAACGCCGGAGGAATGACCATTCATTCGTTCTTCCAGCTTCCTTTTTCGCCTTACATTCCGGGTACAACTTTCGGAAGTGGCGAACAGAAACGCTATCAGTTCAGCAAACTCAAGCGAAACATCATCCGAAGCATCGACCTGCTGGTCATCGATGAAATCAGTATGGTGCGCAGCGATTTGCTCGACGCCATCGACTCGGTGCTTCGCCAGTACCGCAAGCGCCACGACCTGCCTTTTGGCGGTGTGCAGCTCCTGATGATAGGCGATCTGCAGCAGTTGGCACCAGTGGTTACGGCGCAGGAAGAGCAGCTTCTGAAAGAGCATTACGATACTCCCTTCTTCTTCAGCAGCAATGCGCTGAAGCAGGTGGGCTATCTTACCGTAGAGCTCAAGAAGGTTTATCGCCAGCAGGACGAGCAGTTTATCTCCCTGCTCAACCAGATTAGGGAGAACAGGGCTTCGGATGCTACCTTGCAGGCATTGAACCAGCGTTTTATCCCTAATTTCGAACCGCCGAAGAACAGTAACTTTATCCGCCTGACCACTCATAATGCGCCAGCCCAGCAAATCAATGAGCAGCAGCTTGCCGCCTTGCCATTCAGGGCATTTTCCTATACGGCAGAGGTGGAGGATAACTTCCCGGAATCATCTTATCCGGCAGATTTCATGCTTACTCTGAAGCCCGGAGCACAGGTGATGTTTATCAAGAACGACCCGCAGCACCGCTTCTATAATGGTATGATTGGTGAGGTTATCGGTGTGAAACCCGATGAAGAAGGAGATAAGATCATCGTGCGCAGCAAGGATTCTGATGAGGAGTTTGAGCTGGAGAAGATGGAGTGGGTGAATGCGAAATATACGATCAATGAGGAGACCAAGGAGATAGAGGAGACGGTAGAGGGCAAGTTCCGACAGTATCCTTTGCGCCTGGCTTGGGCGATTACCATCCACAAGAGTCAGGGCCTTACCTTCGAACACGCCATCATCGATGCTTCCCATTCCTTTACCCATGGTCAGACCTACGTGGCTTTGAGCCGCTGCAAGACCTTGGAGGGAATGGTGCTCAGTCAGCCTCTGTCTCGTGGAGCCATCATCAGCAGTCAGACGGTGGATGCTTTCAACAGTCAACTTGCTGCGCCTACCCAGGAGCAGATCAGCTATCTGGAGCAGCAATACGTGCTTCACTGCATCGGCGAACTTTTTGATTTCTATGCTATTAGCGGAAGTTACGAGCACCTGATGCGCTGTCTGGTAGAATTCTTCAACAGCAAATATCCTCGTGTGGTGAGCGAGTATCAGAAGTTGCAGGTGGTGCTGAAGAGTCTGATAGGTGTTTCTGATAAGTTCCGTCTGCAATATACCCGCATGCTTTCCCAGAATCCTGATATCCTTCAGGCAGAACTGCAGGAGCGTATTCACAAGGGTGCTGAGTATTTCTTTGATAAGATAGGTATTCTGAGCGATTTGATCCGAAAGTCGAATCTAGATACGGATAATAAGGTAGCAAAGAAACAGTTCCAGGACCGCTTCTCTGTCTTTTCTGAGGATGTGAAGTTGAAGGAACGTCTTTTGAAATACGAGCGCAGCGCTGTGTTTACGGTGACTGATTATCTGAAGAAGAAGGCGCAGTTCATGCTGCTGGATGAAATGGGCGAAGGTGCGTCTTCAAGTGCCGGTTATGGTTCTGGTAGAAAAGCTAGGAAATCGAAGAAATCGAATGAGCCGAAGGAACCGAAGATTCCAACCAAGGAGGTGAGTTTCAATCTTTACCAGCAGGGAATGACTGTGGATCAGATTGCTGCAGAACGTGGCTTTACCAAAGGCACCATCATCGGTCATCTTACCTCATACGTAAAGGAAGGAAAGGTTGGATTGCGTGTGTTGATTTCTAGTGCCCACGAAAAGAAAATCCGTGAATTCATGGAGGCTCATCCCGAGATGGAGCATTTCAGCGAAATCAAGGAAGCATTGGGAACCGGCATTGATTATTACGAAATCAAACTGGTACGTGATTTAATGGAGGAGGAATAAAGGTCTTCCTCTCACCATTAAATCATTATATCTTTTTATATTGATTGATAGAACTTTCGTCGGTAAGCCCCATACGCCCTGAAAGGGCAGAAGCTCATAGCCCAGGGCACTCGCCCTGGGTTTTGTAATGGATTTAAACTTGTCGCCCTGTAAGGGCAAAAGCTTCTCTTGGCTGGTCTAGAGTTGGGCTACAGCCTTTTCCAGCTGTTGCAAAGCCTGCTTGAGAATGCTTCTAGGAGTTGCAACATTCAGTCGCATGAAGCCCTCACCGCCAGGACCGAACATTTCACCATCATTCAGCGCCAGGTGCGCCTTGTCGATGAATAAATCGAGAAGCGCATCGTGGGAGAGATGCAGGTCTCGGCAGTTGAGCCAGACCAGGAAGGAAGCCTGTGGGCGTAACGGACGAATGCCCGGAATATGCTTGCGGCAGTAATCCTCTACGAATCGGATGTTGTCTTCTATGTAGGCAAGCATCTTCTTTCTCCATTCCTCACCCTTGCGGAAAGCAGCGATAGTGGCGATAGGAGCGAAGAGGGTTGGCTCATCCAGTTCGTTGGCACTCAGCCAAGGATAGAATTTTCTGCGGATTTCTTCGTTTGGAACGATGGCGTAGCTGCTTACGATTCCTGCAATGTTGAAGGTCTTGGAAGGAGCCTGGAAGGTGATGCTGATGTTGCGCGCCTTGTCGGAAACCGAAGCAAATGGGATGTGCTTGTGTCCGAACAGAGCCATGTCTGCATGAATCTCATCGCTGATAACGAGCAGATGATGTTCGTAGCAGAAGTCGGCAAGTCGCTGCAGGGTTTCCTTGCTCCAGGTAATTCCGCCCGGATTATGAGGATTGCAGAGAATCAGGATCTTGCACTTCTCATCATAGATTTTCTCCAGGTTTTCGAAGTCCATCTCGTAATATCCATCCTCCTTCATCTTCAGCGGATTGAAGACCACCTCTCTGCCGTTGCCCTCAGGAGTGAGGCGGAATGGGTGATAAACGGGTGGCTGGATGATGACTTTTTCATCAGGACGGGTGAAGACATTTACCACGAGTCCGATACCTTTTACAATACCTGGAATGAAGCGGATCCACTCTCGCTTCACATCCCACTGGTGGTGGTCATGCACCCAGTCGATGATGCTGGGCAGATAATCTTCCGGCTCCATGGTGTAGCCGAAAAGAGAGTGTTCTAATCTTGCCTTGAGGGCATCTGTAATGAAAGATGGGGTCTCGAAATCCATATCGGCTACCCAGAGTGGCAGCAGGTCATCTCGTCCCCAGCGGGGCAGCAGGGCGCCATGCTTCAGGTCGTCGCTGCCCGAACGGTCTATGATCTTATTGAAATCGTACATGTTTTTACTTTGAAATTTAACTTTATGATTAGCTTTTTTATGCTAACTTTTAATGTTTATTTTTGAATTCCTTCTACCGCCTGCTTGATGTCTTCGAAGAGATCATCCACATCCTCCAGACCTACGCTGAGGCGGATGGTGGTGTCTTTTACATCCATCGACTTGCGCATATTCTCGGAGAATGCACCGAAGATGGTGCTTGCCGGATGAATGGCGAGCGAACGGTTGTCGAAGAGATTGGTGGCACGATGGATGAGCTTCAGATTGTTGAGGAAACTGAAGCAGGCTTCCTTGCTTTCCAAATCAATGCAGATCATGGCTCCCGCCGTCTTGCCAAACTGGCGCTGCGCCAATTCGTGGTAAGGATTATCCTCCAAACCTACATAGTTTACATACTGAATCTGAGGCAGGGTGCGCAGTTTTTTGGCAAGTTCCAAGGCATTGCTGCTTTGAACACGATAGCGTGCATCGAGTGTTTCGAGTCCGATGGTCTGCATATAGGCAACCTGTGGAGTCATATAGGCGCCGAAGTTGAAGAGCATTTCTCCATAGAGACGCTTGGCGAAATCGCCGTTATAAGGAGTTCCGTAGTCGATGACCAGACCGCCGAGCGAAGTTGCACCACCACTTACATATTTAGAGCTGGAAACCACCTCAATATCTACTCCCAGACTCTTAGCCGAGAACTGTGTGAACGGAATCACGGTAGAATCCACTACCAGCGGAACATTCTTTTCGTGAGCCACTTCCGAAATGGCTTTCAGATCGGCAACCTCCAACTGTGGGTTGGTCAGGATTTCCAGGAATACGCAACAGGTGTCATCGTCGATGGCCTCACGTACCTCCTTGATATTGGTTAAATCGCGCAAGCGGACCTTTACACCGAAACGGCGCAGAGTAGCCACGAGCAGCGCATAGGTGTTACCGAAGAGATGCTTCGAGGTAACGATGTTCTTGCCCTGTGCTGCCAAGGACATGAAAGTATTGCTGATTGCCGCCATTCCTGAATTGAAGGCAGTGGCATGGGCTGCATCGGTAAGGGCTGCCACTCGGCGCTCCAGGTTGGTAACCGTAGGATTCTCCACACGGGAGTAATCAGGTGCTTTGATCTTGTCGGTGAATGCTTCTGCCATGACGGCAGCATTGTCGAATTCGTAGGCAAGGGTGTTATATACTGGAACGCTCAGCGAATCGTAAGCATCGCGGCGTTCGTATTCCAAATGAATGGCTTGCGTTTGTTTCTTCATTCTTTTATGATTTTATGTGATATTTTGTTTGCAAAAGTACAAAAAAGAAATCAAATAGACAATAGCTAGCATTAAAAAACGAGTTGCGAATGCTTTTTTTATGCATTGCAACTCGTTCGAGAGAGTGTATTGATTATTCTATTCTATGTTTCCGATGGTTCCTGGGCTTGTTAGTTTCCATTCATTCCACCCGTCTGGATTCCCTGCTTTTCTTCCTGGAAATCGTTCTTGATGTTGGATTTTGCCTGCTGGAATTGCTTCTTGGTGTTGCCGAATTTCCAGGTAAGAGTGAGACTGATCTGGCGCAGAGGCACCTTCACCGTCATATTCTGAACATAGTCAGAACCTATGGTTTTCTGCTTGATGTTGAGCTTGTCGTCGGTTGGTGTGAGAAACATCAGACTCAGGTCCAGCTTATCCTTGACGATGGATTTGGAGAGGGTGGAGTAGAAGAAAGCCATTCCGCTCTGATAGCCCTGCAGGTTTTGCTGCTTGCTCTGAACGATGCTTCCTATCGTCCATTGCAGCTCCCAAGGCAGAGTCTGTTGCAGATTGATCATCGTACTGCTGTTCCAGCCATGGTTCTTCCATCCCAGGACTTCGCTGCGCAGGTCGTTGTAGCTAAGACTCTCGTTCAGCATCAGTCTCGTCTTCTTGAACACCAGCCAGTTGGCAAAGACATTCAGACTGGCGTTGCGAGTCTTCGAAACATTGCCGTAGGTGGTGTTGAGCAGGTTGTCTGCATCGATGAACGAATACTGCTCTATCTGGTTATTGCAGAATCCATAGCCCAGAGTCGTGCTCAGGATGAATCTAGGGTTGTAATAATTGAACACCATATTCAACTGATGCGACTTCACCACGTCGAGGTCTGTATTACCATAGCTGATGGCGGTAGGATTACTGCGATCTACATACGGGTTGAGATAGGTGATTCCCGGACGGGTGATTCTCATGCTGTAGTTCACGCCGAGATTCACTCCTGGAGTGATGCTGTAGGAGAGGCTGGCGCTCGGCACGAAGTTGCCGTAGTTCTTGTTGAAGTTGTCGCCCTTGCCCTGCTCGAATTTCACTTTCTCCCAGGTCTGTTCGTATCGGGTTCCCAGCATGGTTCCTATCTTTCCGAAGTTTCCTTTCCATTCAGCATAGGCAGCCAGGATGTTCTGGGTGTTCTTATACTCCATGCTGTTGGCAGGATTCAGCGTTTCGCTTTTGTCAGCTGCTACGTCGTAGTATCGGGAATCGCTCTTGTTGATGCGGGCAATATACTTGGCTCCGAAGTTCAGGCGCTGGGTGGCGCTGAGCGAATGGGTGAAGTCTGCCTGAAAAGTATGCTCCGTTCCGCGTGTCTTGCTCATCGAGAGCAGGTCGTTGAGCTGGAGAGTCGTCACATGACTGATATTGTCGTAGAATGTATAGTCGTCGGTGTGAGAAGGGGTGGTACTGAAGAGATAGCTGAGGATGAGATAGTTCGTGCGCTCCTTGTTGAAGAATCGCTGATAATCGAGACTTCCGTTGAAGGAGGTGTTGCCCATATCCTGCTTCATCTCATTGCCGTATTCGAATCCTTCGCCGTAGATTCCGCCTGCCATCTTCGTGAGAGGGTGACCCGTAATCTTCTGGTTGAAGGTGGTCAGACCAGCCGTGGCACTGATGTTGCTCAGCGAATCGAGTTCGTAGCTCAGACTGATGTTGCCCATGGAGAACGGTTGCTTCATATCCGAATTCTGATAATAGTTCATTGTGGTTCCATCCTTCTGGATTCGGTCGAAGGAGATGGTGGTTCCATCCATTCGCTGATGATTGTACATTCCGTTGGCACTGTAGGTAAGCTTGCCCTGCTGACCGCTGATGAAGGCAGAGATGCGCTGCGTCTGGTTACCGGCAGCAGCACTGATGTTGCCATTATAGCCATTACTGAGATCGCTGCCTCCTCCGCCGTTCACGGCTTGCTTGTTGAGTACGATGTTGAGCACGCCTCCCGTACCTTCTGCATCATACTTGGCTCCCGGATTGGTGATTACCTCAATGTTCTTGACCATGGTAGCCGGCATTGCCTTGAAAATCTGCGAAGGGTTGGCAGAGAACATCGGGTTGGGTTTTCCATCCACATACACCTTGAAGCTGGATGAACCGTTCACGGTAATGTTATCCTGTCCATCCACGGTAACCATCGGCACCTTGCGCAGCATGTCGAGAACGGTAGAAGCCTTGGCGTCAGCATCCTGTTGCACGTTGTAGGTCATCTTGTCGGTCTCCATTTTTACCAGTGGTTTGGATGCAACCACGGTAACAGCGTTGAGATCCACATCTTTCCAGAGGGAATCTGTGACCTCAGCATCGCTCTGTGCGAAACTTTCTAGCGAGCAGACGAGCAGAGTACTCATCAAAATCATATTTTTCTTATTCATATTCTTCGTGTTTGAATATCCTTGTTTATTGACTATCTTTTTGCCTTTTTGTTTGTTTGACGATGCAAAGATAATAGATTCTTTTGTAAAGACAATGACACCGGGAGGGGTTTAACCCAACAATAACTTTCTGAAAGCCGTCCTTAACATTGAAATAACATAAATTTATCAGAAACCCTGCAAAAAGCATAAAATGTAAGCCATTCATTCGTTTATCTCAACTTTATTTTGTAATTTCGCAGCGAAATAGAAAAATCAGAATAAAAATATAAATCAGTTATGATGAAATCAACTAAAATGAGCCTCAGGGCTCTTACGTTTAGTGCGGCACTCTGTGCTTCGCTCGGAACATCGCTTTCAGCCTTTGCCGAGACCATCGAAGTGCAGAAGCTGAAACATGCAGGGCCTTATCCTGTAGCTACCCCTTGGATGGCGGATAGCGTGAATGTGAAGGGTGAAAAATTCTCGATGGAGGGTGTGCTCGACTCTCCGCTCTCGTTTACCTTATTGAATAATGGTAAGGAGGTGGCTGCTTCCCAGCTCCTGGCTGATAGCAAGCAGCAGAATGCTCTCCATCTGGCTTCGTTCACCATTTCGAACATCAGCCGTACCCAGGCTACCATCGAGGTGAAGGGATTGAAGCAGTATCGCCTCTTTGTGGATGGTGAGCAGGTGAAAGTGAATGGCGATAAGGCGGAGACTGTCCTGATGCCTTCTACTCATACCGTAGTCATCAAGTACCTCACCGCTTCATCAGTCGATGCTTCCGCTTCTGAAAAGAATGCATCAGAAAAATCATCTTCTTCAGAAAAGAAAGCTGATCAGGATTTCAAGATCAGCATTACTGCGGCAGACGGCAAGCAGCTGAGCGTGGGCGAATCTTCTGCCAGCACCAAGCGTACCTTTAATATATACGATGTAATCTGCATGCCTAACTATGCGAGCGTTCAGATGTCGCCAAACGGCAAGTTCATGATCGTGAGCAAGACTTGGGTAGATCGTCAGGGCAAGAACCATAGCGTCAATGAATTGAGAAACTGTCAGACCAACAAGGTGGTTGCTTCTTTCGAGGAAAGTGTAAGATGGATGCCTCGCACCAACAAACTGTATTTTACCGAGAAGGCGAGCGACAGTTCCATTGCCGGCGAAGGAAAGGCGGATGGCGAAGTTCAGCTGATTACCATCAATCCGATGAATATGGAGCGCGAAGTATTGGCGGCAAACATTCCGGAGGGATGGTTCCAGTTTACTCCAGATGAGAAATCGCTTATCTATACGCTCAATGAGGAAGGTAGAAAGAAGGACCCTCAGGTGTACGATGTAAAGGAACCTGATGACCGTCAGCCAGGATGGAGAACCCGCAGCTATTTGGCTAAGTATGATCTGGCTTCAGGAATTCTCCAGCCGCTTACCTTCGGCTACCATAATGTTTATCTCAACGATATTTCCGCAGATTCCCGCTATCTGCTCATCGGCAAGAGCGAGGAGCGCCTTACCAAGCGTCCTACTACTCTCAACTCGCTCTATCGTCTCGATCTGAACGATATGAGTGTTGAGGCGCTGGTAGAGAAGGGTGAGTTCCTGAACAGTGCCCAGTTCTCGCCAGACGGCAAGAGCATTCTCGTTACCGGTTCGCCTGAGGCTTTCGATGGAATTGGAAAGAATGTGGAGGAGGGACAGACTCCTAGTATGGTTGACACCCAGCTCTATCTGATGAACCTGGCGGATAAGAAGGTTCACCCGATGACCAAGAATTTCAATCCTAACGTGCAGAGCGTGGATTGGAGCAAGGCGGATGGAAACATCTACTTCACGGCAGAGGATAAAGACTGTATGCATCTCTTCCAGCTGAATCCTAAGTCTGGCAAGTTTACTTTGCTCAAGACTCCAGAGGAGAACATCAAGAGCTTCTCCATCGCAGCGGCTGCTCCGGAAATGGCGTTCTCAGGACAGAGCGCATCCAATGCCGACCGACTCTACAAGATGAGTACCAAGGCACAGAAGTCGCTGCTCGTAGATGATCTTAGTGCCCGCCTGCTGAAAGACATCGAGCTGGGCGAGTGCAAGGCTTGGAACTTCGTGAATTCCCGTGGCGACACTCTTTGCTGCCGTTACTATCTGCCACCTCATTTCGATGCTTCCAAGAAGTATCCGATGGTGGTGAACTACTATGGCGGTTGCAGTCCTACCACCCGTATGTTCCAGAGCCGCTATCCTCATCATGTCTATGCTGCGATGGGGTATGTGGTCTTGGTCGTGAACCCAAGCGGAGCCACCGGTTTCGGTCAGAAGTTCTCTGCCCGCCACGTGGATACTGCCGGCGAGGGAGTGGCTGAGGATATTATCTCCAGCACCCAGGCTTTCTGCGATGAGCATAGTTTCGTAAACCGCAAGAAGATAGGTTGCATCGGTGCCAGCTATGGTGGCTTTATGACTCAGTATCTTCAGACCAAGACCGATCTCTTTGCCGCAGCCATTTCTCATGCCGGCATCAGCGACCATACCAGCTATTGGGGCGAAGGCTATTGGGGCTACAGCTACAGCGAGGTTTCCATGGCGAACGAGTATCCTTGGACCAACAAGCATCTCTTCGTAGATCAGAGTCCGCTCTACAATGCAGACAAGATTCATACTCCATTGCTCTTCGTGCATGGAACAGCCGATAACAATGTGCCTGTGGGAGAGAGTATTCAGCTCTATACGGCTTTGAAGCTCCTTGGCCGTCCAACGGCGATGGTTCTGGTAGATGGTCAGGATCATCACATCATCGATTATGAAAAGCGCATCAAGTGGCAGAACACCATCTTCGCATGGTTTGCCAAGTGGCTGCAGGATGATGGCAGCTGGTGGAAAGAGATGTATGGAGAGGAGAAAATGTAAAAAGAAGGGTGTGTCATAAGTCCAGATAATGGCAACCGAGGACGGGCTGAAAGCCCAAAAGCTCCTAGCCCAGGGCAGCGCCCTGGGTTTTAGAACAAATACAAAAAGTCGCCCTGAAAGGGCAAAAGCTTTCAATTTCAAAGCTTTTGCCCTTTCAGGGCGACTTTGCTTTTTGCCAATATTACCCAGGGTGCTACCCTGGGCTAGGAGCTTCTGCCCTTTCAGGGCGTATTGGATGTGACTTATAATACATCCTCTTTTTCTTATTTCTTATTGCTCAGTGAAATCATCAGGGAGATGAAGGCGAAGGAAATGCCTACGATGCAGACTCCCAGCCAGTCGGCTTGGGTCCACACGTATCCGGCACAGAACGTACCGAGCGAACCACCGATGAAATAGGTCGTCATGAAGATGGTGTTGGCACGGTTGGAAGCCTGCGGAATCTCCTGCAGGCAGCCGCTCTGATTGCTGAGTTGCTGACATTGCAGTCCGATATCTACCAGGATGATGGCTGCGATGAGTCCTGCATAGGTGTCGCCGAAGAGGAGGGCTATTGCCCAGGCGATGATCTGCATGGCTGCTCCGAAGAGGCTGAACTTGTGGATTCCGAACCTTGGAACCAGCTTTCCTACGCTGCTGGCAGCCACGGCTCCCATGATTCCGCAGAGTCCGAGCATTCCCACCATGTCGCTGCCTGCATTGAAAGGAGGCTGGGCAAGATGGAAGGCGAGGCACGACCATATCGCCATCATGCTTCCGAAACCGAAGGCGGCACGGATGGAGTAGATGCGGATGGAAGGGTGGAGGATGAAGATCTCAGCCACGGTAGTCATCAGTCCTCTGTAAGTACCCACATAGTTGCGCTTCATCTCAGGCATCATCAGCATCATGATTCCCATGCAGACCACCATGACGAGGGCGGCGATGAAGAACATCTCCCGCCATCCCAGCCATTCGCCGATGTAACCGCTGATTACTCGTGAGGCAAGAATACCCGTGAGCAGTCCGGAGAGCACAATGCCCATGTTCCTGCTCTTGTTCTCGGGTGCGGAGAACTGTCCGGCTATCGGGATGAAGAACTGGGGAATCACGGAACAGGCGCCGATGAGCAGGGAAGCTCCCCAGAGCATCCATACGTTTTGTGCCACAGCCATCACGATTGCCATCAAGGCTGCAATGGTCATGTTCACGAGGATGAGTTTCTTGCGCGAAAACATATCTCCCATAGGGATGAGAAAGAACAGTCCCAGCGCATAACCTATCTGGGTAATCACGGTGATGAGGTTGGCGCTTTGCTCGGTAATGTCCAGATCGTGGCGGATCAGTTCGAGAAGCGGCTGGTTGTAGTAGCAGTTGGCTACTGTGAGTCCTGCGATGATAGACATCATCAGGAGAATGCTGCGGGGAATGCCCTGATTTTCTTTTAGCTGTATCATTTTTCTGTTTATCAAAGAATCTTTTTCGAGTGCAAAGTTACAGAAAAGTTTGCTGCCAGCCAAGTTTTGAGGCTTGATTTCTTAGAAAAAGTTTCTGCTTTCTTCCTCGCGCGTACCTTATTATATGTATATAGCTCGGTTCAGCCGGGGTGTTGGCGCGCACCTTTGTTACGCTAAAAAACACCGAAAAGTGTTAAAATCGGGCTGTTTTCGGACACACCAAAAACTTTAACTTTCGTTAGCACTTTGTAAATGATTGAATATCAATAGATTGTGATTTTGTTACAAAATGCCCCTAAAAAAAAACACAAAAAAAAGTTCGCCGTATCAAAAAAATGCTTACCTTTGCATCAGTTTTAATAAACGAATGATTGTTTTACAGATTTAAAAAGCAAAGAAAATGAAGAAATTAGTTTTTATGTTCGTAGCTATCGCAGCTATCTCTTTCGCATCATGTGGTAACAAAACAGCTCAGATAGCAGCTACTGCTGATTCTGACACAGCTGTAGTTGATTCAGCTGCTGATTCAGTTGCTGTTGATACAGCTGCTGCTACAGATTCAGTTAAGTAATTTAGAATTACTTGCGAACGAAAAATGAGAGAAACAACCGCTGGACTTCGGTCTAGCGGCTTTTTCGTTTTATAGAGACTATGTTTCATTTTTTTTAGGTTGCTGAACTTTCGCTTGTGGTTTAAGTACGGGCTGAAGGCCCAAAAGCTCCTAGCCCAGGGCAACGCCCTGGGTATAATAGCAATTTGCGAGGCGCCCTGTAAGGGCAAAAGCTTTGTTAATTGTCTGATATTTGAAAGCTTTTGCCCTTACAGGGCGACAGGTTTGCGTCCGTAATTACCCAGGGCGCTGCCCTGGGCTAGGAGCTTCTGCCCTTTCAGGGCGTATGGCGCTTACTTGTGAAAGTTCAGTTCGGTTACCTTTTAGAAATATTAGAAAAAGATAAATATATGATAGATTCAAGTGCCTTCCAAGGCAAAAAGGCTGCCTACTATACGCTGGGCTGCAAACTCAATTTCTCGGAAACCTCCACTTTCGGCAAGATGCTCGAAGATATGGGCGTCATTACGGCACAGAAGGGGGAGAAAGCAGACATTTGTCTCATCAATACTTGCTCGGTGACTGAAGTTGCCGATCATAAGTGCCGTCAGGCTATCCATCGCATGGTGCGACAGAATCCTGGTGCCTTCGTCATCGTCACCGGTTGCTACGCGCAGCTGGAGTCGGAGAACGTGAGCAAGATTGAGGGTGTTGACCTGGTGTTGGGCGCCAACGAGAAGGCTCACTTGATTCAGTATCTCAGCGATGCATGGGCCAAGAAGTTTGCCGCAGAAAACGGACTTCCTGTCACCGGCGAGAACCTGGAGCCTTCTGATTCTGCGCTTCATCAGCACCACAGCGTGAAGACCAAGGAGATCAAGACCTTCCAGCCTTCATGCTCCCGTGGTAACCGTACCCGCTACTTCCTGAAGGTGCAGGATGGTTGCAACTACTACTGCACCTATTGCACCATTCCTTTCGCCCGTGGCAATTCCCGCAACCCAAGCATTGAATCGCTCGTGGCTCAGTGCGAGCAGGCGGCAGCTGAGGGCGGCAAGGAAATCGTGATTACCGGTGTGAACATCGGTGACTTCGGACAGACCACCCATGAGCGTTTCCTCGACCTTGTGAAGGCGATGGACCAGGTGGAAGGCATCAAGCGTTACCGTATCTCCAGTCTGGAGCCGGATCTCTGCGATGATGACCTCATCGCCTACTGCGCCGAGAGCCGTGCCTTCATGCCTCACTTCCACATCCCGTTGCAGAGCGGAAGCGATGAGGTGCTTAAGCTGATGCACCGCCGTTACGACAAGGCGCTCTTCGCCCACAAGGTGAACCTGATCAAGGAGAAGATGCCTGATGCGTTTATCGGCGTAGATGTGATGGTGGGCTGTCGTGGTGAAACTCCGGAGTGCTTCGAGGAGTGCTATGAGTTCCTGAAGAGCCTGCCTGTTACGCAGCTCCACGTGTTCCCATACTCCGAGCGTCCTGGAACAGCAGCCTTGAAGATTCCATACGTGGTAGATGAGAAGGAGAAGAAGCTGCGCTCCAAGCGTCTCCTTGAGTTGAGCGACCAGAAGACTCAGGAGTTCTATGCCCAGTACATCGGTACCGAGGCTGAGGTGCTCTTCGAGAAGGCGCCAAGAGGCAAGGCAATGCATGGTTTCACCAAGAACTATGTTCGTGTGGAACTTTCGCCAGCTCTCGCCAAGGAGGAATACGACAATCAGCTCATCAAGGTTCGTCTGGGTAATTTCAATCACGACAAGACGGCATTGAAGGCAGAATTGATTTGATAGCTCAAAGTAAAGGCTGATCATAAAGTTCAAAGTTCAAACCTCAAAGTTCAATGTACTACAATGATTTTGGCTCCTGGATCCGGAAGCGTTTTCCTGACTTCCGGGTTCAGAAGATTTCGATAGATGCAGGATTCTCCTGTCCTAACCGTGATGGGAGAATCTCGAGCGGAGGATGCACGTACTGCGACAACCGTACGTTCAATCCCAGCTATTGCGACCGCAGAAAGTCGATAACGGAGCAGTTGGAGGAGGGCAAGGCCTTCTTCAGCAGGAAGTATCCGGATATGAAGTATCTGGCTTATTTCCAGGCTTATACCAATACTTACGCCAAAGTGGAACTTCTCCGTCAGATGTACGAGGAGGCGCTGCAGGTAGAGGATGTGGTGGGAATCGTGATAGGAACCCGTCCTGATTGCGTGAGCGATGAATTGCTGGATTATCTCGAGGCGTTGAACCGGCGCACCTTCGTACTGGTGGAGTATGGCATTGAGAGTGCCAACGATGAGACCCTGAAGCGCATCAACCGTGGTCATGATTTCGCCTGCTGCCGGGATGCGGTGGAGCGAACCCACGCCAGGGGAATCCTCACGGGTGCCCACATCATCATCGGCTTGCCGGGTGAGGATGCGGCAGAGAGCCTCCGTCAGGCGCCCATCATCTCTTCCCTTCCTATCGACATCCTGAAGATTCACCAGATGCAGATCATCAAGGGAACCCGCCTGGCGCAGGAGTATGCAGAGCATCCCTTCCACGTCTATACGGTGGAGGAATACATCGATGTCATCGTAAAATACATCCGGCTCTTGAGAAAGGACCTGGTGCTGGAGCGGTTCGTCAGCCAGTCGCCTAAGGAACTGCTTGTCGCACCGAAATGGGGACTCAAGAACTATGAGTTCACCAATCTCCTGAATAATAAGTTAAAGAGTTTACAGTAAAATATGGCTAAAGTTGCAATCGTAATATTAAACTGGAATGGGCAGAAGATGCTTGCCAAGTATCTGCCTAATGTCGTGGAATATTCACGGCAGGATGCTGAGATATGGGTGGCTGACAACAATTCGTCAGACCAGTCAATGCTTCTTCTGGAGACTCAGTTTCCCCACGTCAAGACCATCGTGCTGGAGCAGAACTTCGGCTTTGCCGAGGGCTACAACCGTGCGCTGGAGCAGATAGAGGCAGAATATTATGTTCTCCTGAACAGCGATGTGGAGGTGGCTCATCACTGGCTCACTCCGCTCATCGAGTTCATGGACAGCCATCCCCAGGTGGCAGCCTGCCAGCCTAAGCTCCTGGCGGAATACGACAAGGATATGTTTGAGTATGCGGGAGCCTGCGGCGGTTTCCTCGACAAGTTCGGCTATCCGTTCTGCCGGGGACGCATCTTCGAGACCGTGGAGCGCGACAACGGACAGTATGATTACCAGCAGGAGGTGCTCTGGGCTACGGGTGCCTGCATGATGATCCGTGCCAGGGATTACTGGGAGGCAGGCGGACTGGATGGCCGCTTCTTTGCCCATAACGAGGAGATAGATCTCTGCTGGCGATTGCGCCTGATGGGCAGAAAAATCTACTGCATTCCGGAGAGTGAAGTCTATCACGTGGGTGGTGGAACCTTACCGAAGAGCAATCCGATGAAGACTTTCCTGAATTTCAGGAACAATCTAACGATGCTCTATAAAAATCTGAGCGATAAAGAATTATCTCATGTTATGAGAGTGAGATGGTTCCTGGATTATTTGGCTGCTTTCGAGATGTTGATCCTGAAACGCAACCTGGGCGACTTCAAGGCAATCTTCAAGGCACGCAGGGCTTTCCAGGCATGGAAGCACGATTTCGATGAAGATCGCAAGAAGATTCAGGAGAATAGAGTGGAGGAAAAGATACCGCAGGTTTTCGATTGCTCCATCCTTTGGCAGTATTACGCCAGGGGCAAGAAACTCTTTTCGGACTGCACGATTCGATAGTAGGGAGCTAACTCCTTGACTCCTCAATAAACGACAGAATATTGCACAGATAGCCAATAGTGAGTAAAAGTGTTAGCATTTTGCTCGCTATTGGCTGTTTTTTATTATTTTTTTGTAGATTTTGCTTGGTAATTTAAATATTTTTTAGTATTTTTGCAGTCGTAACCAGAAGACTTTAAAATTACGTGAAAAGAATATTTGATTATATCGTCATATTAGCATTTATTATGCTCTGTTCGGCCTGCGAGTTCAAGTTCAAGCCGAACGAGGAGGCTGACGCTGTCCCATTAACGGTGCAGCGCTACGACCGTCTGCAAAGCAGATACCTTACCACCGGTGATTTCTCTGCCCTTCAGCAGATGAATACCGACTATCCGATAGAAACCCGAACACTGATAGAGAAGATGCTGCAGCTTGGCACCATTACCGACGCCAATATCAGCAACCGTTTCCTGATGTTCTATCAGGATTCCACCCTCCAGTCGCTTATCGCAGATGCTGAGGCCATGTATGCGAACATGGACGACATCAACGAGCAGCTGAAGAAGTCGTTCGGTCGTCTGCACGACTGGCTGCCTGAGCTTCAGCAGCCATACTTCTATGCCCAGATCGGTGCGCTCGACCAGAGCATCGTGGTAGGTGAGCATTCGGTAGGTATTTCTCTGGATAAGTATCTGGGTCCGGAATATCCGCTCTACAAGAAATTCTATACAGCCCAGCAGCGTGCTACCATGCAGCGCGAGTATATCGTGCCCGACTGCCTCACCTTCTATCTGCTGAGCATCTATCCGATGAAGGATTTCGATACCCGTCCGCAGCTGGACCGCGACCTGCACATGGGCAAGATCATGTGGACCGTGAACAAGGCGTTGGGTAAGGATATCCTGGACACCAAGTATGTGAAGACCATCCAGGCTTATGTGAAGCGCAATCCGAAAATCACCGTCAAGGAACTGCTGGAAGACGAGGACTATTCGCCTATCGAAGCGCTGCATAAGGACTAATCAGCAGGATAAGGACTAATCGGATAAGGATTAGTCAGCTGCTGGATGAAGCAGAAAAATCAAAAGCATTCAATACAATACATGAAAAGATTTTCAATTTTTGTTGCAACGATGATGATGGCATCAGTAATGCAGGCAGCTGAGAAGCTCGATTTGAAGTCGATTACTTCAGGTGCATTCTCTGCCTCATACGTTACAGGAATCAACCCTATTGAGGGTACCGATCTCTATGCTTCCATCAGTTCTGATGGCAAGCAGGTAGTAAGTTATTCTTTCAAGACTGGCAAGCAGGTGGCTGTGCTCTTCGACGTTGAGGCTGCCAAGGCTCCGATGAAGTCGGTAGAGGGCTACGTGATGAGTCCGGACGGCAAGAAGATGCTCGTCTTCACCAAGAGCAAGGCGGTGTATCGCCGTTCGTTCAAGGCTGAGTACTTCATCTATGATATTGCCCGCAAGACCATCAAGAAGCTTTCTGAGGGCGAGAACCAGCAGGTGGCTACCTGGTCGCCGGATTCACGCCACATCGCCTTCGTCAAGGACAACAACATCTTCGTAACCGATGGCGAGAAGGAAGTGCAGGTTACCAAGGACGGAAAGTTCAATGAAGTGATCAATGGTATTCCCGACTGGGTATATGAGGAGGAGTTTGCCTTCAACCGTGCCTTCGCCTGGAATGCTGACGGAACCTCACTCGGCTGGATCCGTTTCGACGAAAGCCACGTGAAGACCTATTCGCTCCAGCTCTTCGAAGGCGCCAAGCCTACCCGCAGCGAGTTTCACGATTATCCGGGAGAGTATTCCTACAAGTATCCTAAGGCAGGACAGGACAACTCCAAGGTGAGCCTCTGGAGCTACGATATGAAGACGGGCAAGACCCTCGCACTGGATGTTCCGGTAGATGCAGACGGCTACTATCCTCGAATCAAGACCACTCCAGACGCCAACAGTCTCATCGTCTATACGATGAACCGCCACCAGGACGACATGCGCCTCTACTCCGTGAATCCATTCACCGGCAAGAGCAAGCAGATCATCCAGGAAAGCGTGCCTAAGTTCATCAAGGAAGAGGTGATGGAGAACAGCATCGTGGGCAAGAAGAACATCCTGCTCCCTAGCGACCGCGACGGCTACATGCACCTTTATCTCTATGATATGAAAGGCAAGCTGATCCGCCAGGTAGAGAAGGGCAATTACGATGTTACAGCCATCTACGGCATGGATGAAAAGACCGGCGATATCTACTTCCAGGCAGCCATGCTCAATGCACACGACCGTCAGGTTTATGTGGCTCACAAGAACGGCAAGGTGGAGCGACTCACTTCTGAGGAGGGTTCCAACTCGGCTTACTTCTCAGGCGATTACCGCTATTTCGTGAACAACTGGAGCAGCTACAGCCATCCATACGTTTACACCGTACGCAACAACAAGGGTAAGGTGATCAAGACCCTGGAGGACAACAAGAAGCTGCTGGAGAAGACCAAGCAGTATAACTGGGGCAAGCGCGAGACCTTCACCTTCACTACATCAGAGGGCGTGAAGCTCGACGGATGGATGGTGAAGCCGGTAGATTTCGATGCCAGCAAGAAGTATCCGGTCATCCTCTTCCAGTATTCCGGTCCGGGCAGCCAGCAGGTGCTCAATTCCTGGAGCACGGGAAGCATGGGTTCCGGTGGAGCCTTCGATTACTATCTGGCTCAGGAGGGATTCATCGTGGCTTGTGTAGATGGCCGTGGAACCGGTGCCCGTGGTGCTGAGTTCGAGAAGTGTACCTATCTGCGTCTCGGCGACCTGGAGTCAAAGGATCAGGTGGAGACAGCTCTCTATATGGGCAGTCTGCCATACGTGGATAAGGACAACATCGGTATCTGGGGATGGAGCTATGGTGGTTTCAATACCCTGATGAGTATGAGCGAAGGCCGCCCTGTGTTCAAGGCTGGTGTGGCTGTTGCGCCTCCTACCTGCTACCGCTTCTATGATACGGTCTATACCGAGCGTTACATGCGTACTCCGCAGGAGAACGAGGAGGGTTACAAGGTAAACCCAATCGAGCGTGCCGACAAGCAGCACGGAGCCTTGCTTATCTGTCATGGACTGGCAGATGACAATGTTCATCCACAGAACACCTTCGAGTATTCAGAGGCATTGGTTCAGGCAGACAAGGATTTCAAGGAGCTTTGGTACACCAACCGCAATCACGGCATTTCGGGAGGTAACACCCGCAATCATCTCCTGCGCCAGATTACCAACTGGTTTAAGGATAAAATGAAATAAAGACATCAGGTTTATTCCTATAAAAAAAAGCCCCCGGAGGTTTCACAACTTCCGGGGGCTTTTGCCCTTGGAGGTTTCACAACTTCCTAGGGGCTGAACTAAACTACTAACATTCAGCGGTAATCTAGTACCGCTGACGCCCTAAAAAATTATAGGTATTAACTACTAAATATATTTTTAAAAACTTCTTTCTTTATGCTTCAGCTTTTTTCTTGGCTTCCGCCTTTTTCTGCTTCAGTTCCGCCTTCTTCTGCTTCACTTCGGCTTTTCTCTGCTTCAGCTGGCTCTTCACTTCAGCTTTCTTCTGCTTCAGCTGAGCCTTTGCCTCCTTCTTTTCAGCCTTTCTTTCAGCCTTGGTCTTTGGCTCCTCCATGTCGCTTGGCTCTACCGCCTTGAACATGAACTTGCTCTCGTCGATGTTCTTCATCTGCCATGGAGTAGGGAGGTCCTTCGGCTTCTCGCCGTTCTTCAGGCGCTTTGCCTTCGCCTGCTTGGTGTAACGGTCGTGCAGCTTGGACCATTTCTTCTCCGCCTTCTTGAAGTTGCGGTCGAAGATCACGATGCAGGTTCTCTTTGGTGCACCGATCGACTCCAGGTATTCCTTCAGCTGCAGGGAGTAGTTCTCTCTGTTGTCCAGGAAGAGCTTCTTGTGAGTCAGATATACTGAATCAACTCTCTGCACGCTGGTCATATACACCGTAGAGTCGCTGAACGACGATGCGAAACCGAACATATATGCAGTTGTCGGATCATTCTTGGCGTGAGCCGTGAATGAAGAGATGGCTGCGATAGCCAGTGCTAATGCGATTTTTAAAACTTTCATTTATTCTTTTCTATACTTATGTTTTGCGCTTACTGTCCCAGATAGGATTTCAGCAGTTTATTCTTCGTATTGTGTCTGAGTCGGCGCAGGGCTTTCTCCTTGATCTGCCTTACACGCTCCCTCGTCAGGTTGTACTTTTCACCTATCTCATCCAGGGTCATTTCCGGCGAGCCGTCTATTCCGAAGAATGCTCTCAGCACCTTCTGTTCCTTGTCGGTGAGCAGCTTCAGTATGCGGCTAACCTCCGCCTTGAGCGATTCTATGGCGAGTTCCCTGTCGGTATTGGATGAGTCGCCAGACAGGAAGTCGATCATGCTGCTGTCCTCGCCGTCGGCGATAGGTGCATCCATACTCACGTGGCGTGAGTTCGCCTTCATGGCGTCTGCAATCTTGTCTTCGGGCAAATCCACACGCTCGGCAATCTCATCCACGCTCGGCTTGCGCTCGTGTTCCTGCTCGAACTTGTTGAGTTCCCTTGTTATCTTGTTGACGCTACCCACCTGGTTGAGGGGGAGGCGTACCAGTCTGCTCTGCTCAGCTATAGCCTGCAGAATACTCTGTCTGATCCACCAAACGGCATACGAGATGAACTTGAAGCCGCGTGTCTCATCAAATTTTTCTGCAGCTTTGATAAGCCCAACGTTTCCTTCGTTGATAAGGTCAGGTAAGCTGAGTCCCTGATTCTGATATTGCTTGGCAACAGATACCACGAATCTCAGGTTGGCTTTGGTCAATCTCTCCAGGGCTCTCTTGTCCCCTTTTCTTATGCGCTGAGCGAGTTCCACTTCCTGGTCGGTTGTCAGGAGCTCCTCGTGTCCAATTTCTTGGAGATATTTGTCCAACGATGCGCTTTCGCGATTCGTTATAGACTTTAAAATTTTCAGTTGTCTCATGGTAGCAATTTAATTTTGTAGATGCAAAAGTACACTTTTTGTTTGGAAAAACAAAAAAAATAGCAGATATTTTTCAAAATACCTGCTATTTTGTCATTTTTTATCTTTTCAGAGGGGATTAAGTTCTCTTTTTTTAGGAACTTCAGCCGGTTCATCCGGTGATAGGTGCCCCTCAGCCGATTAGTCCTTCTGCAGTGGAACAGCGAAGTAAGCCTTCTTGCCTGTAGGCCATACACCCTGGATGTAGAGCACAGGATCCTTGCTGGTAGAAGCACTCTTCACAGCCTTCTGCAGGTCATCGAGCGATGTGATGTTGCTGTCGTTGATGCGCTGGATGATGAATCCGCGTGAAATGCCGGCATCCTTCAGGGCACCGCTGTTCACCTTCATCACCTCTACACCATACTTGATGCTGAGCTGGTTCTTCTGGCTCTCTGTAACAGGACGGAAGGTTCCGCCGAGCACGTCGAGGTCTGCGCTCTTGATTACTGAGGTGTTGCCCTGGGCATTCTTCAGCGTGATGGTCTTGGTGCTTGCCTTCTTGTTGCGCAGGTAGGTGATGCTCATCTTGTCGCCAGGGCGCTTGCCGTTGAGCGACTCCTGCAGTTCTGCCATCTTGGTCACCTTCTTGCCATCTACCTTGGTAATCACGTCGCCTTCCTTCAGTCCGGCAGCAGCACCGTTGCCGTCTTCATCTACCTTGGCGATATAGACACCCTCGTTGGTTCCCAGGTTCACGTCCTTGCCGTTTTCCTTCTGGGCGTTGATGTAGTTGAGCACGTCGCTACCCTGGATGCTCAGCATCACGCGCTGTACGCTTCCGTACTTCTTCAGGTCATCCACCACCTTGTTCATGATAGAGGTAGGGATGGCGAAGCCGTAGCCTGAGTAGGAACCGGTCTGAGAGTAGAGCATGGCGTTGATGCCCACCAGCTCACCCTGGGTGTTGACGAGTGCACCGCCTGAGTTACCTGCGTTGATGGCAGCATCGGTCTGGATGAAGCTCTCCACGCCGTTGGCACCGAGCGAACGAGCCTTGGCAGAGATGATACCTGCGGTAACGGTATTGTTGAGTCCGAATGGATTGCCCACTGCGATGACCCATTCACCCACCTTCACATTGTCGCTGTTGGCGATAGGCAGGGTAGGCAGGTTCTTGCCATCCACCTTGATGAGGGCGAGGTCGGTGGTCTTGTCGGTACCGATGATGCGTGCAGAGTATTCGCGGTTGTCGTTCAGGGTCACGGTCAGCTCATCTGCGCCTTCCACCACGTGGTTGTTGGTTACGATGTATCCGTCTGAGCTGATGATCACGCCCGAACCTGTAGCCTCTCTCTTAGGAGTCTGCACCTGCTGCTTGCGTGTGCCGCCCTGACCTTCAGGATTGCCGAAGAATCCGAATGGGTCGAAGAAGCCTCCGAATGGGTCGCTCTGAACATCTACGGTCTTCACTTTCGAGTTCTGTACGTATTTGATATGTACCACGGCTGGCAGAGCCTTCTCTGCTGCGTAAGTGAGATCAACTGGTTGACCTGGTGCTGTTGCTGTTACTGCTGGTGAAGCGTTCACCTTCATGAAAGCACCTGTTGAGAATGCTAGCGAACCTACGCATAGCACTGCCATTACATAATTAGTTACCTTTTTCATGTTTAATATCCTTTTTATTATTATTTCCTTTTTTTATTGTTACGCCTAGCCTTCTGCCAATTCTATGCCAAAACCCTCGGGTCTGCCAAATCTGTCAGCTTCTTGCCTCAGCTTTTCGGTTGCAAATATAGAGTCATTTTTTGATATACGTATAACTTTGAGCCATTTTTTATTCCGTTTTAACATTTAAAATTAACACTTTAACGGCTCTTAAACAAGAATAGCCCTATTTTTACAATTATTTGCTACTTTTCTGAAAAATGATAGTTCTGTATATGAAATTAAAACTTCTTGATATGCAAACGAATGTGAACGGAACAAGAGAAAAAGATGACTGGAATGTCAGTCTTTCGGGATGAGAAAGTAGTAAAATCATCCCCAAAAAGCGAAAAGAGTTTAAAAACTCAGAGAAATTGGCGGTTAAGTCGAACTTTTTTGCTATCTTTGCATTTCGAAAGCAGTGCTCCGGCTTGTCGCTGGCATTCTCTACTGGGGGGTGCGAGAGGAAAGTCCGGGCAGCGTAGGGCATCCCACTTCCGAAAATAGAAGCTATTGGTGACAGTAGGTGTCGGTAGAAGAAAATTACCGCCCGAAACTTATTCCGTAGCGAAGTCAGGCTCCGGCAGGGCATCGTGGTTTAGTGTCGGGTAAGGGTGAGAAGGTGGTGTAAGAGACCACCAGCTGGCGGGTGATCGCCAGGCTGTGCCATCTGGGAGCTGTAAGCTCATGTAAACCGCAGATTGAGGGCGGCTCGTCCGATTGCCTTCGGGCTACTGCGGAGGGTAGAGTGCTTGAGCCCAGGGGTGACTCTGGGACTAGATAAATGACAGGCACCCGTATCGTTTCTGACGGTATGGGTACAGAACTCGGCTTATAGGAGCACTGCTTTCTTTCTTTTAGTTCTTTCTGCATCATATATATAATAAGGTATGGAGACATATATACCTGTCTATGCATTGTATGGTGCGGTGTTTCAAACCATTTAAAAATAACCAGCAATTATGAATCTTAGAGAACCGGAAAAGCAGATATTAGACGATTTTGAGCACAAGGTAACCAACAAGATGCAGAAGTATGGCGATGAGCCCGACTTCCCTAAGTTGGAGAACTATGGACTTACCCGTATGGAGCTGGATGACTATCTCTTCGATAAGCAGGCCATCCTCGACATGGGCGGTTCCAAGCGCACGCAGCTCACGGTGGGCGGTTTCATCACCGTCATCCCCGTATTGATCCTTTCCTGCTTCCCAGATAAGTCGCCTATCTATGAGAACGGCAAGGCAATGACCACCATCATCGCCATCATCATCGGTCTGCTGCTCGCCTGCTTCTGCAAGGCATTGCTCCAGATGGTGATCCTCTACCGTGTGAACAAGCACAAGGAAACGAAGATGGAGACCTTTATCAAGGCAGTACTCTTCTATGAAAAAAGATAATAACTTTAAAGCATTGAAGATATGAATTTACCTGATTTTATGGCTTATAAGGACAAATTCACTCAGAGTGCATTTGTCGAGAAGATTTCGCACGTGGCAAAGCGTGCAGGTGCCAAGATGGTTTATGCAGCTCTCATTCTCTATTATACGCTGGAGAGTGACAAGGTGGCGCTCAAGGACAAGGCGATGATTATCGGCGCCCTGGGCTACCTCATCAGTCCGCTCGATGTGATTCCCGATGCCATTCCGATAGCGGGACTGAGCGACGACCTGGCAGTACTCATTTTCGTGCTTCATAAGGTATGGGGAGATGTTTCTGAGGATGCGAAGCAGAAGGCTCACGACAAGCTCGCACAGTGGTTTGATGAAGATGAGCTTCCACAGGCAGAAGATCTCTTCAAGGAGAATCCGGAAGATACTCCGGTCTGATTCATTTAGAACACATTCATTTTTCGGAACCCGTTTCCGAATTTGGATTCAGGACAATAGCAAAACGGCGGACTCTCACGAGCCCGCCGCTTCTTATATGCTGTAAATGATAATAATGCTTTTTATACGATACCCTGAGCCATCATAGCCTTAGCTACCTTCAGGAATCCGGCTACGTTAGCACCCTTTACGTAGTTAACGTAACCATCGTTCTCAGTACCGTACTTCACGCAGTTAGCGTGGATATCGTTCATGATGTCGTGGAGCTTGGCGTCAACCTCCTCGCGTGACCACTTCAGGCGCTCAGAGTTCTGGCTCATCTCAAGACCAGAAACAGCCACACCACCAGCGTTGGCAGCCTTACCTGGAGCGTAGAGGATCTTGGCATCCTGGAACACCTTGATAGCCTCTGGAGTAGAAGGCATGTTAGCACCCTCGCTTACAGCGAATACACCGTTTGCGATGAGAGCCTTGGCAGCCTCCTCGTTGATCTCGTTCTGAGTAGCTGATGGGAGAGCGATGTCAGCCTTCTCAAACCAAGGCTTAGCACCCGCAACATATTTTACACCATACTTCTCTGCATACTCCTTGATACGGCCACGCTCTACGTTCTTGAGCTCCATGATGTAGTCGAGCTTCTCGCGGTCGATACCGTCTGGATCGTAGATGTAACCATCTGAGTCTGAACATGTAACAGGCTTAGCACCCAACTGGAGCAACTTCTCCATAGTGTACTGGGCAACGTTACCTGAACCAGAAACCAATACAGTCTTGCCCTTGATGTCGATGCCCTTGGTAGCGAGCATGTTGCAGAGGAAGTAAACGTTACCGTAACCAGTAGCCTCAGGACGGATGAGAGAACCACCGAACTCCTGACCCTTACCGGTCAAGACACCCTGGAACTGGTGAGTCAACTTCTTGTACATACCGAAGAGGTAACCTACCTCACGGCCGCCTACACCGATATCGCCAGCAGGAACATCCTCGTCTGGACCCATGTGACGGTAAAGCTCAGTCATGAAAGCCTGGCAGAAACGCATCACCTCGTTGTTGCTCTTGCCACGTGGAGAGAAGTCAGAACCACCCTTTGCACCACCCATAGGGAGAGTAGTAAGAGAGTTCTTGAAAGTCTGCTCGAAAGCAAGGAACTTCAGGATACCCAAGTTTACAGACTTGTGGAAGCGAAGACCTCCCTTGTAAGGGCCGATCACGTTGTTGTGCTGAATGCGGTAACCCATGTTAGTCTGTACGTTACCCTTATCATCTACCCAAGATACACGGAACTGGATGATGCGGTCTGGGATGCAGAGGCGCTCGATGAGGTTTGCCTTCTCGAACTCAGGGTGCTTGTTGTACTCTTCCTCGATAGTACCGAGAACCTGACTAACTGCCTGGATGTACTCCGGCTCATTTGGGAATCTTCTTTGGAGATTCGCGATTACTTCAGATGCTTTCATAATCTTTATCTTTTATTGTGTTTGAAATTTCTTTTTTATTGTTTGCGATTGCAAAGATATAGTTTTTTCTTGAAATAACCAACAAAAAGAAAGAAAAATGCTTAAAAAGTAGAAAAAAGACAATCTTTTAACTTTTCGTAAAGGTTTATGTAGCCTAATTGTGTGCGTACACCTTATTATATATATAAAGAGCAGTATTCTTCGATGAAAATGACCCGAAATGACCTTGACCCGAAATGACACTCTCGGAAAAGTGAGAAACCGCCCCCTTCTGTCTCAGGAGGGAGCGGTCTAATTATTTGCTTATGTATAATCTAAAATGATCATGAACTAACTTTTCTTTTGAAAAACCCTACACGCAGCTTGAAACACCAAGCGAAGTGGCTATTGCGGTGAGAATGCTAATCGCAATCTGAATCACCATTTTCCAAGTATCCTTCTTCATTGTTTTAATGTTTATTTTTTAATTCCGTTAGGCGTTCCGGCGGATTTGCAATCCGCCGTTAAAAAACGTCCTAACCTCTTTTAGCTTTGCAGATTTGCAATCCGCATCAAGCAAGATTTACAAACTTACGTTGTCGTCGCCACCGTCTTCACCGCCGGTATTGCCGCCGCTGGTTCCCTGGTCACCAGTGGTTCCGCTGCCTTCAGTTCCGGTGGTTCCGCTGCCGCCAGCATTGCTGCCGCCGCCCTGGGTTCCGCCGCCAGTGGTTCCATCGCCACCTCCATCAGGAGTAACTGGAATGTTGAGGTCCACGTTGGTCTTGCCCTCCTTGATCGCCTTGATCACGGCTGCCTGAGCACTTCGGCTAGCCACGAGGTTGAATTCTGCGTCGTCGAGCAGGTTCTTGAACTGCTGGCCAGGCTCCCACTGAACCTTTACGTTGGTGATGTTCTGCGCCGTAAACTTGTCGGCAGTCTCTGCACCCTTGGAGCCGAGCAGGAGAGAGAAGTCGCCCAGATCGCCCAGTCGGATCTTCTTGCCTTCGAGCAGCATCTCTCTCATGCAGTCCACTGCCATGTAGAGGATGGCGCTGATGTCAGCTCTAGAATACACGCTGCCGTGAGAAGTGATGTGCTTGGCAAACTTCTCGATGGTCATCACATCGGTGTACTGCGAGATGGCGAACGCATTCTGCTTCTCGGTCTTCACCAGGTCGGTGTCCTTCTTGTCCGGCTCCTTGCCGTCCTTCTTAGCCTGGTTGATACGTGACTTTGCCTGGTTGATCTCAAGGAGGTTTGCGTTCACGCTGCGCATTACGATGCTGTAGTTAATCATACTCTGTTCTGTGTTTAAGAGTTCAATGAATCACAACTACCCGGAAAGCCCGTTTCCTGTACTTTTTGGGGTCTTAATAGATGACCGGCGCCTGCCATCATTTAAGCCCCGCCCCGGTCTTAATAGATGACCGGTTTTCGGCACAATAGGCTGTTCCTTCGATTGCCGGTGCAAAGATACGAAATTTCAAAGGCGAAATCAAGTTTTTATCGGAATAAGATGGTAAAAATGGCGTAAGTAGTTGATATATAGATATGTAACTATTAGCGATATTTACATATTTCGTTTCCACCAGCATTTTTCTCTCGCGCTGAAGGGGGCAGAAGCTTTTACGTCTTCTGGGTCATTTCGGGTCAAAGTCATTTCGGGTCATTTTCATTTTCGGGGCGCAAAGTCACTCATAGTATAATATAAATAATATTTATATTATACTATGGCTGAAAATGACATTGCATTTTCAAAATGACCCGAAATGACTTTGACCCAAAATGACCTGATAGAGGGTTTGATTTGATTCTAAAAGATGCAACGCTGTATTGTTGTAAGATATTGTTTAACAGCAAGATATTGCCAGTTAGTGAAAGTTGTACTTTCTTGAAATTGTATCTTTAAAAGCTATAGATTCTCTTCACGTTTTTCATACTCGCCCTCTTCATCTTGTCTTGATATTGAATAAATCTGTTAACTTATTTCTGAATTTTGCTTGCTTTTCACGCAGAAACCCCTCATTTTCCCTCTCATTTTTGCCTTTCTGAGGGGGTGAAAATTGCCTTTTGAGCCTCATTTTTGCCCTCAAAACTACTTTTCCGTTAAATAACGTGATAAAATTTGGTGGTTAGCCTGCTTTTTTATAACTTTGCTTTTACGAATGCTGAGAGGCAAGCCCCCTTTGCACGAACTTAAATAAAATTTCAATTGTTTAAATGATAATGTGTATGTGTAGCAGATTGATACTCAATACTTTAGGGGGGGGTAATTTTGGCTCGTCAAAATTAACCTCAAATCATCGTGTACTTATAAAAGGACGAATAGCAGCGTGGATTCAGGCGCTGGTATTCGTCCTTTTTGCGTTTTCATTTTCCGCCTGTTCGAGCGATGAAAATGCAGAAAATTCGGGGGAAATCGACTACAAAACCCAAATTTCAGCCCACGAATGGGCGATTTCCGAGGCTTATCAGCGTGTTGGAAACCTTACTTTAGATGTAGATGCGGGGGCTGTCTATTGCCAGTTCACCGCCGATAGCGTATATTTCAACGTGGAGAAAACGGTAACAGAGATTGATGAGGAGGGCAAAATCCTGCACACCTCTACCCGGATTTCTCCCTGCGGAAACTATGCCTATACCATCAAGAATGATCACATAACCATCGACGATCAGACATTCAAAATGACCAGCAAAGACCAGTCCATCCTTCTCGAAAACGAGAAGTGGAGACTCGTGCTTATCAATAAATAACTGGTGCTTTATATATAAATTGTGTAATATCCAATAAACAAAGATAAAATGGCAAAGAAACAAGATACCATCAGCATTGGTTTTGAAGAGAAAATTTGGAAGGCTGCCGACATTCTGCGTGGCAACCTCAGCGCTTCGCAATACGAGGGCGTGGTGCTCGGACTCATTTTTTTGAAATACATCAGCGACCGCTTTGAACAGAAGTTCCAGGAGCTGCAGGGCGACGAATACGCCGACCCGGAAGATAAGGACGAATACACTGCCGAGAACATCTTCTTCGTGCCTGCTGAAGCCCGATGGAGCAAGATTAGTGCTGCTGCCCACACCCCGGAAATAGGCGTGGTGATAGATGATGCGCTTACCGCCATTGAGCGTGAAAACGAAAGATTGAAGGGCATTCTGCCTAAGAATTTCGCCCGTCCGGAGCTGGACAAGCGCCGTCTGGGCGATGTGGTAGATCTCTTTACGAACATAGAAATGCACGATGCTGGCGATGAGAAAGACCTGCTGGGCAGAACCTACGAATACTGCTTGCAGCAGTTTGCATCCTTAGAGGGCAAGAATGGTGGCGAGTTCTATACGCCTTCCTGCATTGTCCGCACGCTGGTAGAGATACTGGAGCCTTACGAGGGCAGAGTGTATGACCCTTGCTGCGGAAGCGGCGGTATGTTTGTACAGAGCGCCAAGTTTATAGAGCGCCACAAGGGAAACCTGCGCAAGATTAGTATCTACGGTCAGGAGGCAAACCCTGATACGTGGAAGATGGCGCACATGAACCTTGCCATCCGTGGTTTGGATGCGAACTTAGGAAAAGTCTTTGCCGACACTTTCTATGATGACCAGCACCCTACGCTGAAGGCAGATTATATTCTTGCCAATCCTCCTTTCAATCTCAGCGACTGGGGACAGAGTGCGCTTCAGGAAGATGTGCGCTGGCAGTATGGTTTGCCACCAGCTGGCAACGCCAACTTTGCGTGGATGCAGCACATGATTCACCATCTGGCTCCAAACGGAAAGATTGGTTTGGTGCTGGCGAATGGTGCACTTTCGAGTCAGAGTGGCGGCGAGGGACAGATTCGCCAAGCCATCATCGAGGCCGACCTGGTAGAGGGAATCGTGGCTTTGCCTTCGCAGCTGTTCTACAGTACGGGTATTCCTGTAAGTCTTTGGTTTATCAGTCGCAACAAGGCGCAGAAGGGCAAGACCGTGTTTATCGACGCCCGCAATCTGGGCACGATGGTTACTCGCAAGCTTCGTGAGCTGATGCCTGATACGGATATTAAGAAAATCTCCGACACCTTCCATGCTTTCCAGCAGGGAACTCTGGAGGATGAGAAGGGCTTCTGTGCCGTATGCACTACCGAGCAGATTGCTGCTCAGGACTTCATCCTGACTCCTGGCAGATACGTAGGAATCGCCGAAGATGAAGGCGACGGAGTGCCTTTCGAGGAGAAAATGACGAATCTCACCGGAGAGCTGAAGCAGCTGTTTGAGGAAAGCAAGAAGCAGGAAGAAGAGATCAGATTGCAGTTGAAGAAAATTGGATGGGAGGTGTAAGGTATGGAGTGGAAGCATTATAAAATGGATGAACTGATTGAAGAAATCTCCATGGGACCTTTTGGCTCTGATGTCAAAAAAGAATTCTATGTTGATAATGGTGTTCCAATCCTCAACGGTTCAAATTTGCAAGGCTTTAAGCTTCAAGAAGATAGCTTTGGCTATTTGACAAAAGAAAAGGCAGATTCTCTTAAGAAATGTAATGCTCATAGAGGAGATATTATAGTAACTCATAGAGGAACATTAGGACAGATAGTTTATGTTCCTGTTAATTCGAAATATGACAGATATGTTATTTCGCAAAGTCAATTTCGCTTTCGTTGTAAAGCAGATCTTGTTGATGTTCAATATCTCGTTTATTATTTTCACACAAGAGAAGGTCAGTATAAGATACTAGCAAATGCTTCGCAAGTAGGAGTACCTGCTTTAGCAAGAGCAACATCTACTTTTAGATTAATAGATATTAAGCTGCCTCCGCTTGCCACCCAGCTCCGCATTGCTTCCATCCTTTCTTCTCTCGACCGGAAGATAGAGTTGAACAACAAGATCAATGCTGATTTGGAGAAGATGGCGCAGGCTATTTTCAAGAATTGGTTCGTTGACTTTGAGCCTTTCAAGGATGGTAAGTTCGTGGATAGTGAATTGGGAATGATTCCGGAAGGATGGAAAGTATCTCAAATTGCTGATATTCCGCATATACTTGAAACCGGAAAACGTCCCAAAGGTGGAGCTGTGGAAAAGGGAATTCCTAGTGTTGGAGCAGAACACGTAAAAGGTATGTGTGCTTACGATTATAGTAAAACCAAATACATAAATTGTGAGTTTGCTACAAAGTTAAAAACAGGAAAAATAAATGGCTATGAATTGATGATTTACAAAGATGGAGGAAAGCCAGGTTATTTCATACCGAATTTTTCTATCTTTGGCGAGGGGTATCCATTTGAAAATTGTTACCTCAATGAGCATGTCTTTAAATTAGATTTTAATGGAAATAAAGAATTTAATATCTTCTGTTATTTCTTCTTTAAGACCGAGCAGATTATGAGTTATTTCAATGCCCAAGGAGCAAAGGCAGCCATTCCTGGAATAAATAAAAAAGACGTGGAGAATATTTATATATTCAGCCCCGACAATGAATCTGTTATTAAGTTTGGAGAATTTGCCTATCCGTTATTCAAGCAAATGCTTAAGAATGCAATAGAGAATCGCACCCTCTCCCTTCTCCGCGACACCCTTCTCCCTCGCTTAATGTCAGGCGAGCTGGAAGTCCCGGAATAAGAAGAGCAACGAAAGAAAATAACGAGAAAGAAAATATAAACTAAAGTTTCGTAAGTGGTTCAGGTACGGGCTGAAGGCCCAAAAGCCCCTAGCCCAGGGCAACGCCCTGGGTAAAATGGCAATAAGCAATGCGCCCTGAAAGGGCAAAAGCTTTGTTATTCGCCTGGTGTTTTGAAAGCTTTTGCCCTTACAGGGCGATGACCTTGCGCACATGAACCACCCAGGGCGATGCCCTGGGAGGTCACTGAAAAAGGTACCCGTTTAAAGTTGCATAGTTTGTTTTTGAACTTTAATTCTTGTCCAAGAAGCATTTCATCTTTTAAAAGTGGAATACTTTTTGGGACAGGAATATAGCCCAAAATAGCTTTCTATAGCGTTTCTAGCGCTTAGATTTGGCAATATATAGAGGAATCTGTTTCCCCCTTATGCATTTTGCATCAATTTGAGGATTCTCTTCACATTTGCAGCGAAAATAGTCAAAGCTCCCTGCATTTCCATGCACGACAAACCGTATGACAGGGCCCTGTCATATCCTAAGACATTCTTAAGCTCGGAGTTCTTGGCTTCTATCTTGTATCGTTTTCTCTGAAGATTTATAAACTCTTCTGTCTTTTGATATTCGATTTGCTCCAACTGTTCATCCGACTTGATGGTAACCGCATATGTTTTTGTCTTGGCTCCTTCCTTGTAGCAACCTTCACGTAATGGACAGACCTTGCATTTGTCCACGTCAAAATAATAGGTAATGCTGGAGTTTCTGTGACGCTTGTCATTTTTGCGATTATTCATCTCTTTCCATTTCGCCAGATGCCCTGCTGGGCAGACGTACAAATCTGCATCCTTATTGTATTCAAAAGGAAGTTTGTTTGTTCGATTACCGTCAATTACAGAACTTAAACGAGCAGAGAGATGCATATTGTTTTCCTTTGCCATTTTGAGATTTTCCTTGCTGGAATATGCTTTATCTGCTACAATGGAATCAACTTCCATTCCTGCTTCCTCTGTCTTCCTTATCAGTTCCGGCAATTGCTGTCCATCACCTTTTTCGCCAGAAGTAACAGTAGCTGCAGTGATAATTCTCTCATCGCTCATCGCCATATGTGTCTTATACCCAAAGAATGAAGAATGAGCTGTTTTATGTCCTGTACGGGCATCCTCATCCTTTGATATTACGCCTCGGGTCTCTGCATCAGAAATGGTTTCTTTCAGCATATTGAGACGCTCCTTGACTGCAGGCATATTGGCAGTTGCAGCATCTGCTTCCACAGTAGCAACTATCGTTTTAGCAGCATTCATGATAGAAGAATACTTCTTTTCTTTTGGAAGCTCAGGCAATTCCATGCTGTCATCCACAGAATTAACGACCTTGATTACGGCCTTGCAATAATACTCCAAACTCTTTGCCGCACTAATTGGATTAGAACGGGAATGCGTATGGGTTGCATCAACGATAACGGTTTTAGACTTGAGGACACCAACTTCTATAGCAATAGAAACTGTCTTTTTGATGAGCAGATCCAGCAGGTCCATATCCTTCAGGCGAAGTCGACGGAATTTGGTCAAGGAACTAGGATTTATCAGGTTAGTCTCCTCAGGAGTTAATCCCAAGAAGTACTTGAACGACATATCATAGCGGGCACGTTCTACAACATCAACGTCCGATATATTATAAATTACCTTCAAAAGGAGATACTTAAACATACGGATAGGACTCTCTGCCGTACGCCCATTGTCATGACAATACTTGTCCTGCAATTCCTGATATACGAAACTAAAGTCCACCAGGTCATTTATCTGGCGGAGCAGGTTGTCTTTTGGAATAATCAAGTTATACAAACTTGAATAATCACTGAATGATATGGTCTGTTGTTGCTCTAGCATAATCCTTGAATTTTCCTACAAAAATCAAAATATATTGCACATATGCAACTTTTGGGTACACTATTTCAAAGATCGAATGTTAAACTAACATAACCTATGAAGGGACTTTTTCAGTGCCCTCCCAGGGCAACGCCCTGGGTCATTATGGACGCAAACCTGTCGCCCTGTAAGGGCAAAAGCTTCAAAGAACGAGGCAATTTATAAGGCTTTTGCCCTTACAGGGCGCCTTGCTGACTGCTACTATACCCAGGGCGTTGCCCTGGGCTAGGAGCTTCTGCCCTTTCAGGGCGTGCAATTGTTGCGTTGAATTACATCTGTGAGAATGGCTGGCGATATTGGCAGCCTGATTTCCAGTTGCTGCAACCATAGGCGGTCTTGCCCTTGATGATGACGCCCTTGCCGCAGAGCGGGCATGGTTTGCCTACCATTGGGTCGGCTGGAGCCTGTGATGTTGAAGCAGGCTGTGCTGCATCTTGAGTAGCTGCATCCTTTTTCTTTGCTTCTGGCTTCTTTGCTGCCGTTTTCTTCTTTTCCGGTTTTTTCTTGAGATCTTCTTCCGTCATGATGGTGACTCTTCGGCTGCTGTTATCCGATAGAACATCGATGACAATCTGGTTGATCTGCTCTTTCAGGCCGTTGATGAATTCGGCTGGATCGTAGGTCTTGTGCTCGATGTCTCGGAGCTTTTTCTCCCAGATACCGGTCAGCTCACAGCTCTTCAGGAGTTCCTCGTGGATGGTGTCGATGAGCTCGATACCTGTTGGTGTTGCCATCAGGTTCTTGCGCTGGCGGCGGATGTAGTGGCGCTTGAAGAGAGTCTCGATGATGCCGGCACGGGATGATGGACGGCCGATGCCGTTCTCCTTCAAAGCCGCACGAAGTTCCTCGTCTTCCACGAATTTACCCGCTGTCTCCATCGCACGGAGCAGGGTTGCCTCGGTGTAATACTTAGGCGGCGTGGTCCATTTTTCCGTCAGGGTAGGCTGATGGTTGCCCGATTCGCCTTTCACGAAAGAGGGGAGGGTTCGCTCTTCTACCACTTCCTTCTTGGTGCCGTTTCCGTTTCCGTCGCCTGCATTTCCGCCATCGTTTCCGTTGGCGTTATCAGTATCGTCGTCATCGGCATTCTTCGCATCCTTGGCATAAACCACTCGCCAGCCCGGTTCGAGAATCTCCTTACCGCTCACCTTGAACTCTATCTTTTCCGGTTTGGGTCCGTCTTCGTTGATGACCTCGCCCAATACGGTGGTGGTAGAGAATTTACAATCCGGATAGAACACGCTGATGAATCGCTTGGCGATGAGATCATAGACATTCGCCTCCATATCGGTGAGTCCGGTTGGCGGAACTCCGGTAGGGATGATGGCGTGGTGGTCGGTCACCTTGCTGTTATCGAATACCTTCTTGCTCTTAGGCAACATCTTGCCGGTGGCTGCGAGCTGCTGGATGAGCGGCAGGTATTTCTGCTGACTGGCTATCTTTGCCTGGCTCACACCATTCAGAATCTGCGGACATTTCGGATAGATATCGTCTGTGAGAAACTGGGTATCTACACGAGGATACGTGGTATATTTCTTCTCGTAGAGACTCTGGATGAGTTTCAGCGTAATATCGGCAGAGTAAGCAAACTTCTTGTTGCAATCCACCTGCAGTGAGGTGAGGTCGTAGAGATGAGGGGGTGCCTCGTTTCCCTTCTTCTTGCTTACGTCGGTAACGGTGAAGGGTTTGCCGGCGATGGTGCTGAAAGCCTTCTCGCCTTCCTCCTTGCTGGTAAACTTGCCGCTGGTAGCCGTAAATTGGGTGTCGCGATAGATGGTGGCGAGTACCCAGTAAGGTTCGGAAACGAAGTTGTCGATTTCCTTCTGGCGGTTTACGATGAGGGCAAGGGTAGGGGTCTGCACTCTACCGATGCTGAGCACCTGTCGGTTCTGACCATATTTCAATGTATAAAGTCGGGTGGCGTTCATGCCGAGAATCCAGTCGCCGATGGCACGTGAAAGTCCGGCAAGATAGAGCGACTGATATTCTCCCTGGTCTTTCAGTTCCTGGAATCCCTGCTTGATGGCTTCATCGGTCATGGATGAAATCCACAGTCTCTTAACGGGGCATTTTGCCTGCGCCTTCTGCATCACCCATCTCTGGATGAGCTCTCCTTCCTGTCCGGCGTCACCGCAGTTGATGATGCTGTCGGCAGCCTGCATCAGTTTCTCGATGGTGGCAAACTGCTTCTTGATGCCTTCATCATTGATGAGCTTGATGCCGAAGCGTTGTGGAATCATTGGCAACGCCGCAAGGCTCCAATGCTTCCACATTGGAGTATAATCATCAGGTTCCTTCAGCTCACAAAGGTGGCCGAAAGTCCATGTTACTTGGTAACCATTACCTTCCATATAACCGTCGCGTGCCGTGGTAGCTCCGATGATTCGGGCGATATCCTTAGCCACGCTAGGTTTCTCTGCTATACAAACTATCATTCTTTATTCTTATTTCTGTTTGCAAAGGTACAATAAAATAATGAGATAGCCATCATTTCAGCTTCTTTTTCTCATGGCGGGGAATAAAATATTCCACAAAAAAGGTCGCCCTGAAAGAGCAAAAGCTTCTTGCATTCAAAGCTTTTGCCCTTTCAGGGCGACCTTGCTGATTGTTATCTAACCCAGGGCGCTGCCCTGGGCTAGGAGCTTCTGCCCTTTCAGGGCGTGTTCGTATAAATCTGCGTGCGATTACTCGTACTCCTGCCAGCTCTTAATCTGTAGCTGGTCCTGGCTCAATGTGCAGAATGCCTCGATGAAGGCGGAAGCCAGACGGGCATTGGTGATCAGAGGAATGTTGTGGTCGATGGCACCACGACGGATTCTGTAACCATTGGTGAGCTCACGCTTGGTGTGATTCTTAGGGATGTTGACGATGAGGTCGAACTTGTGATCCGCAATCATCTGCATCACGTTAGGGAGATCCTTGTGGTCCTCATCAGGCCATCCTACGGCTGTAGCCTTCACGTTGTTCTCGTTCAGGAACTTCGCTGTGCCGGCTGTAGCATAGATGGTGTAACCGTTCTTCACCAGCGCCTGAGCAGCGTCGAGCAGGGAAGCCTTCTCCTTCGCACCACCACTTGAAAGCATGATGCCCTTGTCCTTTGAAGGAATCTTGTAGCCGGTGGCAATCAATGAGTTGAGCAATGCCTCCTCGAAAGTATCACCCATACAGCCTACCTCGCCGGTAGAACTCATATCTACACCCAAAACAGGGTCGGCGTTCTGTAAGCGGGCGAATGAGAACTGTGAAGCCTTCACACCCATACGGTCGATATCGAAGGCAGACTTGTCTGGCTTCTGATATGGCGCATCGAGCATGATGCGGGTAGCAGTCTCGATGAAGTTACGCTTCAATACCTTGCTCACGAATGGGAATGAACGGGATGCACGGAGGTTACACTCGATCACCTTCACATCGCGACCCTTAGCCAAGTACTGGATATTGAAAGGACCAGAGATGTTGAGCTCCTTGGCAATGGCACGTGAAATCTTCTTGATCTGACGGGCTGTAGCGAAGGAAATCTGCTGAGCAGGGAAGGTCATGGTTGCGTCGCCAGAGTGAACACCCGCATACTCTACGTGCTCTGAAATACCATACTCTACAATCTCACCGTTCTGAGCCACACCGTCAAACTCAATCTCGTTGGTTTCTGTCATAAACTGAGAGATAACCACTGGGTACTCCTTGGAAACCTCAGAAGCTGCCTCCAGGAAGCGACGCAACTCGTCATCGTTGTGGCAAACGTTCATGGCTGCACCGGAAAGACGTAAGATGGACGAACGAGCACAGGATAGCCTACCTCGTCGATGAACTTCTGAACATCCTCCATTGATGTGAGGGCGCTCCACTTAGGCTGGTCGATGCCCAGCTTATCGAGCATGGCAGAGAACTTACCACGGTTCTCGGCACGGTCGATGTTGACAGGAGATGTACCCAGAATTGGCACAGACTGGCGATGGAGTTTCATAGCCAGGTTGTTTGGAATCTGACCACCTACAGAAACAATCACACCACGTGGTGACTCCAGGTCGATGACATCGAGTACACGCTCGAATGAAAGCTCATCGAAGTAGAGACGGTCGCACATATCGTAGTCGGTAGATACGGTCTCCGGGTTGTAGTTGATCATGATTGACTTGTAACCCAACTTGCGGGCTGTATTGATAGCGTTTACAGAACACCAGTCGAACTCTACAGAAGAACCGATGCGGTAAGCACCCGAACCGAGAACGATGACAGACTTCTCGTTCTTGTAGTAGTTGATGTCGTAACCCTCTACGGCGTAAGTCATGTAGAGATAGTTGGTGAGGTCTGGATGTTCGCTAGCCACAGTAGGGATGCGCTTTACGGCAGGAAGAATGTTCAGCTTCTTGCGCAGGGCACGAACAGCCAGCACCTCCTTCTCCATATTGGTGTTCTGAGTCTTCAATACGAAGCGGCCAATCTGGAAGTCAGAGAATCCCAATACCTTAGCCTCGCGCAATACCTCGGCAGGAATCTCTTCCAAAGTATTATATTCAGAAAGCTTGTGCTTGTAATCTACGATATTCTTCATGCGCTCGATGAACCAAGGGTCAATCTTGGTCAACTCTTCGATGCGCTCGATGGTGTAACCTTCCTCCAAAGCCTGGGCGATGGCGAAGATACGGAGGTCGGTAGGGTTAGAAAGCTCCTCATCCAGGTTGTCGAACTTGGTGTGGTCGTTGCCAACGAAACCGTGCATTCCCTGACCAATCATACGGAGACCCTTCTGGAGCATCTCCTCGAATGAGCGGCCGATAGACATGATTTCGCCTACAGACTTCATGGAAGAACCAATCTTGCGGCTTACACCGGCAAACTTGGTAAGGTCCCAACGAGGAATCTTGCAGATCATATAGTCGAGTGATGGAGCCACATAAGCAGAGTTAGGAGTACCCATCTCGCCAATCTGGTCGAGTGTGTAACCGAGGGCAATCTTGGCAGCAACGAAAGCCAAAGGATAACCTGTAGCCTTAGAAGCGAGGGCGGAAGAACGGCTCAAGCGAGCGTTGATCTCGATGATACGGTAGTCGTTGGTCTCAGCGTTGAAAGCATACTGGATGTTGCATTCACCCACGATGTTGAGGTGACGGACGCACTTTACGGCGATGTCCTGCAACATCTTCACCTGCTCGTCGGTGAGAGAACAGGTAGGAGCCACAACGATAGATTCACCGGTGTGAATACCCAGTGGGTCGAAGTTTTCCATAGAGGCAACGGTGAAGCAACGGTCGTTCGCATCACGGATGCACTCGAACTCAATCTCCTTCCATCCCTTCAGGCTCTCCTCAACGAGTACCTGAGGTGCAAAAGTGAAGGCAGATTCAGCAATCTCCTTGAACTCCTCTTCAGTCTTGCAGACACCAGAACCGAGACCACCCAGCGCATAGGCAGAACGGATCATGATAGGGTAGCCGATGTTGCGTGCCGCAGCCACAGCCTCCTCCATGTTCTCGCAAGCGTGGCTTACTGGAACCTTGAGGTCAACCTTGTTGAGCTCCTTTACGAAGAGGTCGCGGTCTTCTGTGTTCATGATAGCCTCTACCGAGGTACCCAATACATCCACACCATACTCCTTGAGCACGCCGCTGAGGTAAAGTTCTGTACCCACGTTCAAACCAGTCTGACCACCCCAAGCCAGCATAATGCCGTCTGGGCGCTCCTTCTTGATAATTTCAGTTACAAAAAAAGGTGTCACCGGCAAGAAATAAACCTTGTCAGCAATACCTTCACTCGTCTGAATTGTAGCAACATTAGGATTGATAAGGACGGAACTGATACCCTCCTCGCGCAGCGCCTTGAGAGCCTGCGAACCGGAATAGTCAAACTCACCTGCCTGGCCGATCTTCAAAGCACCGGAACCCAGAACGAGGACTTTCTTAAGCTGTTTCTTCATCATGTTATTTAACTATAAGTTTATTCTTAATAATAAAAAGTCTCTTCTGAAAATGTCTTGCTTAGTATCTATTTAGTTTCTTAGTCAGATTACTACGGAAGATACACTATTTCGGGCAGCAAAGATACGCTAAATATCTGAATCATCCAAATTTTCTGCCATTCTTTACAGTTAAATAACATCAATTATTTAAAAATCCTTTCGGGATTGTCTCATTTCTGCTATTTTTTTGTTACTTTTGCAGCGCCTACAGAAAATGTAGCAGAAAGTTCGATAATAATAAAACAATAGATAACAAGAGTATTATAAAACAATGAAAGTCGGATTATTCGTCCCTTGTTATGTGGATGCTTTATACCCTGATGCGGGTGTGGCTACATACAAGTTACTAAAGCACTACGGACTGGATGTCGGTTATCCCGAAAAGCAGACTTGCTGCGGTCAGCCGATGGCTAACGCGGGTTTTCAGGATAAGTCGGAGAAGGTCATAGAGACATTTGATGAGCTGTTCAAGGATTACGATTACATCGTAGCTCCTTCAGCTTCATGTGCCGCTTACGTTAAGGTGTATTACCCTAAGATTCTGGAGGGTAAGCACGAGTGTATTTCATCAAAGAAGATCATGGATGTTGTGGAGTTCCTTCACGATGTGCTGAAGGTGGATCATGTGCCGGGCAAATTCCCACACGTGGTGAGTGTGCACAACAGTTGCCATGGTGTGCGGGAACTGGGTTTGTCGTCTCCATCTGAGCGACACATCAAGCCATTCAACAAGATTATCGACCTGTTGAATATGGTGGAAGGCATTACCATCCACGAGCCGGAGCGCAAGGATGAGTGCTGCGGATTCGGCGGTATGTTCTCTATCGAGGAGCCTGCCGTTTCTATCCGTATGGGAGAGGATAAGATCAAGCGCCACATGGCTACGGGTGCCGAATATGTCACCGGACCGGATTCTTCCTGTCTGATGCACATGGCTGGTATTGCCAAGAAGGAGAAGATGCCGATCAAGTTTATCCATGTTGTTCAAATTTTAGCTGCAGGACTATGAGTACAGAACATTCCAAGAGAGCTGCGAAGTTTACGCAGAATGTAGAGAAGACCACTTGGCACGACGCTACCTTCTGGTCTGTTCGTCAGAAGAGAGATAAGATGGCAGAGGGACTTCCTGAGTGGGAAGATCTCCGTGAGCATGCCTCTGAAATCAAGATGCACACCATCACCCATCTTGCCGATTACCTCGATATGTTTTCCAAGAACCTGGAGAGCCGTGGGGTAAAGGTACACTGGGCAAAGGATGCACAGGAGTTCAACGAGATTGTGCTCGGCATTCTGAAAGATCACAACGTGAAGAAGATGGTGAAGTCGAAGTCGATGCTCACCGAGGAGTGCGAGATGAATCCTTATCTGGAGAAGCACGGAATTGACGTGGTGGAGACCGATCTGGGCGAGCGCATCATCCAGCTCTTGGGTCAGAAGCCTAGCCACATCGTGATGCCTGCCATCCACCTGAAGCGTGAGGAAGTGGGAAAGATGTTCGAGGAGAAGGGAATCTCCAAGGAAATCGGTAACTACGATCCTACTTATCTGACCCGCTGCGCCCGCCATCATCTCCGCGACCAGTTTATGGAAGCAGGAGCAGGTATGACCGGCTGCAACTTCGGCGTGGCTGCCACCGGCGATTGCGTGGTCTGCACCAACGAGGGTAATGCCGATATGACCACTTCCATGCCTAAGCTCCACATCGTGGCGATGGGTATCGAGAAGCTGGTTCCTGATTATAAATCACTGGCTGTATTCCAGCGCCTGCTTTGCCGCTGCGGAACCGGTCAGCCTACCACTACCTTTACCTCTCATTTCCGCCAGGCTCGTCCGGGTGCTGAGATGCATGTAGTTTTGGTAGATAATGGCAGAAGCGATATTCTCGCCGATAAGGACCACTGGCAGACCTTGAAGTGCATGCGCTGCGGAGCCTGCATGAACACCTGTCCGGTTTATCGCCGTTCAGGCGGATACAGCTACACCTATTTCATTCCGGGTCCTATCGGTGTGAACCTGGGAATGCTGAAGAATCCTCAGAAGTACAGCGACAATGTTTCAGCCTGCACCTTGTGCTTGTCTTGCGACAATGTCTGCCCTTCCAAGGTAGGTCCTGGTTCGCAGATTTACGTATGGCGCCAGAGTCTGGAGAGATTGGGCAAGGCAAATCCTGTGAAGAAGGCAATGTCGAATGGTATGAAATATCTCTTCGAACGTCCTGCGCTCTACACCACAGCCTTGAAGTTTGCGCCACTCGCCAATCTGATTCCTGAGTGCTGCACGCACTTCAGCAACTGGAATGCGTGGGGTATCGGTCACACCATGCCTGAGTTTGCGAAGAAGAGCTTCCACCAGCTTTGGAAAGAAGGAAAGGTGAAGTAGTGGCTAATCATAAAATTCAAAGTTCAAAGTTCAAATTTCAAAGTTCAATGAATAAAGAAGATTTCCTGAACAAGTTGCGTAAGAATACGCACGTTCAATTCGATATGCCTGCCGTAGATGTCAAGGGAATCCAGTATGAGGATACCTTGAAGCA
>ENA-OQMX01000010-OQMX01000010.1-human-gut-metagenome-genome-assembly--contig:-NODE-10-length-50837-cov-7.187419_pt1 | contig 50837 bp, 65 predicted proteins | sample MGYA00242622_ERZ504866 | MGnify/ENA primary metagenome ERZ504866 (study PRJEB26092, sample SAMD00036422) | human gut metagenome | host: Homo sapiens | study: EMG produced TPA metagenomics assembly of...
CATGTTACGGAGAAGACCGAGACCGTTGTTGGTCTGTGCCCATGCTACATCTACGAGCTTGTTGCCGAGTGCATCGAAGATTCGCTTGTCGAGAATCTCCTTGCGCATGAAACGCAATGGCTTGCCAGCAGGGCGAAGAACGACTGTTCCGTCTGCCCAACCACGAATCTCGGTAACGGTTCCATCGAAGCGCTTGTTGTGCTCAACCTCATCGACAATCTCGATAGGAGAAAGACCATTGAGGTCAACAACAGACTTCAGGAACATTGCGTTGTTCGGACCGTAGTTCTGCAATACTGCCACAAAGTTAGCGTTCGCCCAGCTCTTGTACAGCTCGGCAATCTGCTTGTTCTTCAAGAATACGTTGTTGTAGTCGTTCTTGGTCATCTGCCATACGAGAGGTACACTGCGGTACTCGATATTCTCATTGCGCCAATCCTCCTCAAACTTACGCATCTGTTCAAGCAAGTCGCAGTTTGCGTCGCTCCAGGCAAGCTTGCCTGCCTTCTTGAAGTTCTTTGCAGGAACCTTTGCGTCATACAGAGACTCCTGGATACCGCGACCAATCTTGTCGTAGTCGATGATACCCTTAGAACTCAACTGGGCTGACATGTAGGTCATAGTCATGTCAAGAGAGTCATACAATATCTGAACCTTGTCGAGATAAGCATCAACCAGGTCTGCATCGTTGCCGAACTCATCCCGGAGAAGCTGCATCTTGTGGTAACGCTCTGTCGCAGTCTCACGGAAGCCGTCAGCAGCGAAGTCTGGGATTGAAGCGGTATACCACTCAATACCCTCGTGGTCGTTCTGATAGCCCTCGCCGAGAGGAGCACGGAGGCTCATCAAGGTTGCAGGGTTCAATTTGCGAAGACGGACCTTGAAGGTTGCGTCGCCATTATTAGATGTAGGGGTGAGGTTTGGATCGATGTCACCCTGTGTCAGATACCAGCCGTTGTTACAGCGCAGTACGCCGTCACGATTGATGAACTTCTGAAGGTAAGTGTTGTTGCCCTTACCAGTGAAGAACTTCGCAAGCTGCTCGACACCAATATCAATTTTTGCCATAATCCTGAATCAATCTTTTACGTTATACAATAGGTTAAATATGCCAGAACTCTGGGTAGAGTGACTTGTTCATCGCCTTGACAGCAGGAGGAACAGGACCCATACGGTCAAGCCACATAACGCAGTCTGGATTCAACATACAGAAGTTGATGTTTGTACGAGGCTTGTGGTACTTGTCGCCGCCGGCATCGAAATAAGGGAAGTCGTTGTCGTTCGGAGCGAAGCAGTTAGGGTTGGTCACCATCGGCAATACCGAAGCACCTGCACTAGCAGCCTCAACCAATACATCACCGACCTTCAATGCACCGAGGGCGGCAGAGAGAGTAAGTTTCCAAACGTCACCTGCGGTGTCGTCGGTGGTTGCCTCAACAGCAGAAACAGTCACACCCTTTGCCTTGGTCTTGAAGTCCTTCTGGCCGATCATGATGGTATCACCAGGGAACGGAATGTGAACAAAGCCGTTGCGAACGATGTAGATTTCTGTATCGGTCTCAGCAGTTGTTGCCTTTGCTACGCCGTAAGCCTTCAGAATCTTGATGGTAGCACCAGGACCCTCGTTGCCAGCTGTAAAGCCAAGGTCGTGCTCAATCAAGTCACCGGCATAAATCTTAGCCTGGCCCTTGAATGGGTTGACAAGCTTACCACCAATAGGTGGGTGAACGAAGGCATTCTTGATGAGTGCCTCAAGGCCAGCAAACACGTATCTGGTTCCACCGACCTTACCTTCTGTCTGAACAATGGTCGCACCGTGGTTCAGCATACCACGAGTACCCATCTGTTCCATATAGGAAATAGAAGTGTTGTCCATAATCTTTTTACCTTTTTAAAATTGTTATCCTGAAATTACTTCTTGTCTCCACCGCCGAATCTCTTCTTTCGACGCTCGGCAACCTCATCCATGAACTTGTCGTCGTCAGTAGAGCTTCCGCCACCAGATGATCGCTGTCCCTTTGCAGGAATGCCGTTTTCACCGGTAGCTTCCTTGTACTCTGCGGTGTAGATCTTCTCAGCCTTAGAAACCAGGTCGTCGATGTCGGCATCTTCGTCCGGAATCTCCAGCTTTGCGATTGCAGCATTGAGGAAGTAGTTCTTCATTTCAAGGTTTGCCTTGTCGAACTTATCCTTCAAACCTGCCTTTACTGACTCGATGGTCGCCTTCCTTGCAGCCTTCTTGTCTCTTTCTGCGTTAGCCTTTTCGAGAGCTTCGAGTTTCTCAAGCAGCTTGGAATATTTGTCGTCAGGATCGTCACCCTTGTCAGCCTCCTTGCGCTTACGCTCCTCTTCCTCTTCCTTCTTCTTGCGTTCAGCTTCCTCCTTGCTCTTCTTTACCTCGTCAGAGATATTCTTGTGCAAGTTGCCGTTGATACGCTTCAGACGGTTTGCTAACTTGGTAACCAACTTGGAATTTGCTTCCTCGTCATCACCGAAATCTTCCAAAACATCATCAAGTTCCTCATTGATGGTCTTTTGGCTAAGTTCTTTGAACTTGGTGGTATCAACCTCCTTGTTCACTAATGCTAAGAGTTCCTCTCTTGTCATGTTGTTTTTTGATTAAAAATGTTATCCCGAAAGTGGTCCCTCCACCTCGAAAACGTATAAATATACCTTTTGTTTTGCAAATATACGAATAAATATGCAATTATCCAAGAAAAATTGTATATTTGCAGTATCAAAATGAATATTTATGCAAAAAGATATATTTTCAGGATTGAAATTGGATAACGGAGAGCCAGTATATACGCAAGAGTATATCCAGTCTCTACGAGACACCGACAAGAAGCATCCCGACAAGCTGAAGATTATAGCTCAGCGTGGTGGACAGGAACGTATGCTGTCTATCGACGCTGATATAAAGATAGTTGGCGGCTCGCGAGGTGGCTCAAAGTCCTTCTCTTCTCTCATGGAAGTTCTGAAGGATATCAAGAATCCAGACTTTCATGCGACAATTCTTCGTAACGAAAAAGACGACTTACAGTCCTTAGTGACAGACTCTTATAAATTGTTCTCCCAATTTGGAACTTACAATAAGTCACAAAATGACATGACCTGGAACTTCGATAACGGAGGATGGCTCAAATTCTCGTACTATGCTGGAGCCTATCAGGACTTCAAAACACGATTCCAGGGTCGCCAGTATGCCTATGTCTGCATCGATGAGGGTACTCAGTGTCCATACAAGAAGTTCAAGTACCTCTTGACCAACAACCGAAATGCAGCGCATATCCGAAACCGCTTCTGGATTACCTGTAACCCGGACCCGGAATCTTGGGTGAGAAAGTTCATCGACTGGTGGGTTGACGAGAATGGATACATTATACCGGAGCGAGATGGAGTTATCCGTTACTGCTTCATGGATGGTGATACTCCGGACTCAATCTACTGGGGTAACACAAGAGAAGAGGTATACGAACAGTGCAAGGGCATCATCGATAGCCTCTGGAAGGACAGCTACGAGGAACTTGGATACACAAAGCTCGAAATGTTCATCAAGTCGGCAACATTCGTTCGCGCTGACGTATCAGAGAACATTAAGCTTATCTCTACCGATGCCTCATATCTCGCCAACCTTGCCCAACAGGACGAGGAACAGCGTATGCGAGATCTGGAAGCTAACTGGAACTGGAAAGCTGCCGGAGATGACATGATCAAGATGGAAGACCTTGATGAAATCTACGACAATGCAGAACAGATAGGAGATGGAAAACGCAGAGCTTCTGCCGATATTGCTTTCACCGGCGGCGACAACTTCGTGATGTGGCTTTGGGAAGGATGGCATTGTAAAGACTTGGTTGTTCTGAGGCTGGACCCTAAGACGCTCGTTTCTGTAGTTGAGGCCAAGCTGAGAGAGTGGGGTGTCGAGGAATGTAACTTCACTTACGATATGCAGGGTATCGGTCAGTATTTCAAAGGATTTTTCAAGGATGCCGTCCCATTCAACAACCAGGCAGCACCTATCGCTAGGAATCATCAGGAAGAAGAAGGAATCAAATACCTCTATAAGGATTTGAAGTCTCAGTGTGCGTGGTTATTCTATAAGATGATAAAAGAGAAGCAGATTTCCATCGACTCGGCCCTGCTTGAAAGAAAGTATTCAGGAAACGGATTTGACAAGGTTCCTCTCAGACAGATTCTTCAGAAGGAGCGTAAGATGCTCAGACGTGACGAGAATAGCGATGATAGGGGATTCAAGCTATTACCTAAGAAGATTGCCAAGAAATATGTCGGGCACTCACCTGACTTCTTCGAATCTTGGTTCTACGTAATGATATTCAGTTTAACAAAAAGAAAATAAAAGGTAAAAGGATTATGGATGCTATCAAGGTAACAAATTTCAGAAAGATTCTCGTAAAGAAGCCTTTCTTTGAACTCACGCCAAAGGGGTACATGACCCACGATGGCTATTGCAGGAACGAGGTGTCCGATAATGAAGACCCTCAGATGCCGCAAGATACATTGTACAGAGTGATTAAGACTCAGAAGGACTTCCTTCGTGAGTTCTATCCTACGTCCCACAAAATCTTCGACAAGGATCTCTACCCTGACATCTGGAGAAAGAATCCGGAAGACGGGAAATGGTATGTCCAGGAGATTCAAAGAACGGCATTTGCTTTCCAGCAGGTTATTCATACGAAGCACGTTCTCCACATGACAGGTAACGATATGCAGTTTGAGCTTGCCGGTGATCCTGAGATGAAGAAACAGGAAGCGTATATTAATCTCCTTGCAAAGTTCAAGAAGGGATGGTATATGCACGATATGGAGATTCGTCACTATGAGGCTGTAAGTTCGTACATGAAGGTTGCTGAGGCTGCTGTAGTCGGATTCTTCGATAAAAACAAGAAATTCGGTACTCGCACATTGGCTTTCGATAGAGGAGACACATTGTATCCTCAGTTCGACCCTCTTACTGGTGAACTCGTTGTGTTTGCTCGCAAGTATTACGACTTCGACGAGGAAGGTAATGAAAAGATTGAATGGGTAGAGGTGTGGGATGACAAGACTTTCTACCGCTTCAAGAAGCAAGTTAACGAAGGCAAGGTCAAGGAGACTATCAAGAGAATTGCCAAGATATTCGGAATCGACGACTACACTTGCGTTGAAGAGAAAGCTCACGGCTTCCCATTTATCCCTGTTGCGTACGTAAGAAACGATGACGGCCCATGTTGGTCTGTTGTACAGAAGAACATCGAGGACTACGAGGAAGCTTTCTCTTATCTCTGCGAGAACAACAAGGCTTACGCCTTCCCTATAATGAAGTTGAAGGGTGACGGAGATGATATTACCGTTGTTGGTGACACGAATGGTTCTGCAAAGATGATTCAGATTACCGATACGAATGGTGATGCTGACTTCATTAACGGAACAGACGCTTCCAATGCATTTGCGACACAGCTCAACAAGTCGTATGACCTCATCTATGAGCTTTCGTTCACAGTGAAGCCGCCGGAGCTTAAGTCGGGTGACCTTCCGGGCGTTGCCATCAAGCTGCTCTATTCTCCTGCTATCGAGGTTGCTGAGAACGATGCTAAGAAGATGCATCCGTTCCTGGATCAACTTGTTCGTATCTCAAAGTATGGTATCGGAGTTGAAGAAAACTGCATGGCCACTATGACCGGTCTTCCTATTCACGCTTGGGTGGAAATCTATGTGCATCAGAATAAATCTGAAATAATTACGAACTTAGCGACAGCTGTTCAGAACAACTTCCTCTCAAAGCAGACTGCATCTGAGCGTTGCCCAGACTTCCCAGTTAACGATGAATACGACCGTATCATGCGCGAGAAGAAGGAGGAGGACCAGCAGGATCTCCTCATGGATATGCAGCGCGCTGATAACGAGACAGAGAATGCCATCGAACAGGAAAAAGCTACTGCTCAGATTAACGGATACTCAGCCTCAGTAAATACCGGTAACGGAAGAAAGCGTGGGCGCCCCAATAAATTTAACACCGATTCAAACGGCAACAGGTTAGGGGAGTCACATTGGGACGAATTCAACAAGAAGAATTAATAGCCTATGGATGAGTTAAAACGTTCTGTCGATTACAGCAGGAAACGCTTGCAGGCAATCCGAAACTGCGAGAGCCACATATCAGATATTCTCTGGAAATCGACACAAAAGGTAATTACCGCAAGTAAGCGATACAGAGGTGCGGGCAGGCTCACTAACGAGTCGGCCCTGCTCTCTTGCGCCAAGAATGTTACTGCCGATGCAGAGGAGAACATTAACAGCTACATCTCTGCCTACTCAAAGGCTTCGTGCAAGATTCTAGGGATTGACAGCGAGAACATAGAATCGTTTCTCGTCAGCGACATCTACGGAAAGACAACATCCGAAAGAAACGCCGTCTATCTCGGTAACTTTGCTGAAGATATTGTGTGGATGATCAAGGCGGGAACATTGATGGGATATTCAGAACAGCAGCTCATTTCTTCCATCCGAACCGGCTACAAGGACCCATACCACACATCAGTCATCACCAAGGCGAAGAGAAAGGACATCAACATCGATGTTCCTTCTTACGGAAAGGGCTACTACAAGAACGCCTATCAGAATATCGTAAGAAACGCTTCTCAGGTGATTGCTTTGGCGTGGGGACAGGCAGAGCAGGAGTATGGGCAGGAGAACAAGGCTATCGGGTTCTATGTCAAGAGAGGAAGCGACTTCCCGTGCTTGATTTGTCAAAACGAAGCCGATGCCGGACTCCATTCTTTCAAAGATCCATACCCACCATTCCATGTTTCGTGTCAATGTTTTACGGTATTTGCATTCAAGGATAATAAAAAGAAATAAGATTATGATTGAAGAAACAAAAGGATACACGTTATCCGTCGATACATATAAGAAGGCGAAGGCTCTTAAGATGAAAGACCCTCGCTATTATATCTACGCCAGCCTCCGTGGTTCAGGTATGTCTGTCCGTGACAGCTGGGCCATCGCATTTCAGGGAGAAGGAATAGGTGTGTGGGAGAAATCTTTCCTCGAAAACGAGATGAATAAGCTAGAAGCCCAGGAGTCCGTTCAGAAGAGAATCGCAGAGGTGCAGGGAAAGAAAGTGAAGAACGAGAACGCCGATGAGCTCACCCAGGAGGAACTTATTAAGGCTACCTCGAAGGAAGAGATTCTGAGAAACCTCGTTATCGCTCAGCGAAAGCAGAAATTTGGCTCTCCAGAGTGGCAAAAGACGACAGCCATGATAGCCGACTACTCTAAGATTAAGCAGGACGAGATTGATACAGAAAATAATGTGGTCCACTACTACATTCCTTTATCAATGCCTCGATGCTGCGAGGACTGCATTATCTTTAAAAATGGCCAGGCGACATTCCAAAAGAAGAAGAAATAGTTAAATTCGTGTTAAAGTAACTTTGTTTTACTAGAATTTCTGCAAAACCAAGTACCTTTGCAGGCAGATATACGTTCACAGATTCGTTCTGCTGTTCGTAATTCTGTTTAATTGGTTACGAGGGTGGTGTCTTCACAGATGCCACCCCTCACTTTTATATTATGAAAGTAGAAGAAAAATATAAACTCAATCAGGGATACTTCTCTCCGGTGATGAGTTCAAGCGCAATCCGCACCTGATCTTCAAGCATATCGTCATTAAACGTAGGAAGAACGCCGTATGATGGCAGTTTCTTCGTCTCAGCGGCCTCCAAAAAGAACTGGAGTGCCTGTACTAGGGAAGTATGGTCTTGAACGACCTCAAGCAATTTATCGCTCATCCTTGCCTCCTTCCTTCTTAATCTGTTCTGCCATCTCAAGAAGAGTCTCGGCGTGCTTATCGCGGTCGATGACTTCCTGTACGGCCTCATCGCTCTCATTGCGAAGCTGCTCTTCAGTCTTGCCCTTGTCAGCAGCAGCGTTCAGTCTCGCAGACTCACGGGCAAGGTATTCGTCACGAAGCTTCAACTTACCTGCCGTGTATTCTGCATCGCCAGGCAACGATGTATCCGCATACATAAGCTGGGCAAATGCCTCGATGATGTTTCCATCATCCTTGGAGAACTCGTAATGGTCTCCTACAGCCACAGGAACACACTCATCGAGTGCAGCGTACATGGATGTACCGATAGAGTACTCGATTCCCCATGTGCCGGCAATGTTCGCAATCTTGATAAAAGGCAGCGAGCCTCTCTGTAAATGCTTCTTGATCTCAGCAGGGATATCCTCTCTGAGTGAAGCAACTTCTTTCTTTGACAAGCTCTTGCTGAACTTCAGCACGGTGAAGTGTCTTGTCTTGATAGTCTTTCCAAATGGTAATGCCATGATAACAATATTTTAAAGTTCAACTTTTATTTCCTTATACTCGAAATCTGTGCAAGATGGATTCTCCTCAGAAGTAAACCTAATCTCATTAGGGTGGTTACAAGCTCCATTCTTGAAGAAGAAGCAATCCTTGCAAGTGTAATCAGTCTGCTCCATGTTCCTTACGTTTTTGATATTCCATCAATGTCAAGATACAATAGTTAGCGCAGTCAAGAAGAGCATCTTCCAATGGTTCATTAGCAACTTGCGCCTCATTGTCCTTCAACGTCTTGATGCGATTCACTTTCTCTCGTACCTTTCCGTAGTCGTAGTTGATACCAAGCTCGTCATACATTTCGGAAAAAGCATTCCCGTAATCGTGATTTTTACACTTATAGGTATCGATCATCTTGTCTGTGATTTCCTTGAAGCGGTCGGCATCACTCTTCTCGGATTCTTTTTTGATTGGTGTTTCTTTAAAATCCGAGAAAATAGAATACATCGCCAAATCAACTATATCCACACAAGCTGCTGCTAAATCGGGTTTAAAGAATGCTACGATTTCGCATTTTTTATCCGTTATAGCTATATCGATAACTTTGATATGTTGAATCCTATCAATAGAGCCTGATGGATCTATTTTATCAGCAAACACCGGGCCTGCAATCTTAATCAAATTACCCTTTGTAATCTGCAAGACAGACCCAACCTTAATATCTTCTATTCTAATCATAAGCTATTTCTTTTTACTATTCAAATAAAATGCTCTAAGAGCCATAACCTCTGACGGGTTGTGATAAAGGATAATACAGAAATCACCATGTTCTTCTGTGTGAACCTTTCGTAAACCACATTCCTTGATAAATCCATCCTCACCAATATAAGGGTTAAGGATCTCGCGAACCGCACTAGTATGGCTTGGTTGAACAACAATAACGCCACCAGTTTTCCGAAGTTCTTCCAGTTTCTTCCACTGAGCTTCGATATTTTCATCTCCGTAGAACAAATCATAGCCATAAGGCTCTGTAATTTCTCTATCAATGCCCATTCCCAAAGGAAGGTCAATTACTATAATCGGCTTCATACGCTATTCTCCTTTTGTATGCACGTAGCCACAGATGCCGACGTACATGATGTATTTTAAGTATTTAAACATTTTTCCAAAAATCTACTATATGGAGGAAAATTCTCCGCAAACAACAAATCCAAACCAAGAATGTCCTTATGGTTTTTCTTCACTTCTTCTTTGCTAATTAGTTTCATCATTCTCAATCTCAATAAAATCTCCAATACCCAAACGAGCCTTGTTGATGCAAGACGCAATCCAACCAATCAAGTAGGCAGAAGGTTCGCCGCCGTGTTCCATACCAATATCATCCTCGATGTTATCGCAAGCATGAGAAGCTTCATGGCAACAAACCCCCATCTTCATAGAATCCTTGCTTGCAAAATTAATAAATGAACAAAGCTTCTTATCCGCCTTTTCTCTAACGATATCGTAGGTTATTGCGTCATAATTAGAAAAATCAACTTTCAAAACCTCGCCATTTCTACCTTCAAAACACTTATTAGCGTCTTCTTGGTTCATGCCAATAGCGACACATAACATTCTTGGATAGATAACAGGGTCGTATTCGTAATATCCTTTTTTCTTCATGTTCTCAACTATTTCTGTTTTGACACAATCTCGATAGCAGACAATAATGTCTTTTCGCTGATACCTTTTCCACTACCAACACCATCTTTCTCTATTCTTTCAAGAGATTTCTCAATAGAGCAAAAATCATCCTGAGAATTACTTATAAAGCCATCAAGTTCTTCACTTACACTACTGATACCATCGTTGGCTTTTTTAACAATAGCTTCAAGACGATCGAAACGTTTGTCGATATAATCTTTCAGCCTTTCTTCGTGCTCTATAATAGTTGCAGAGTTTGAGATTTTCCAATGCCACCAGTAATTATCTACGAATGCGTAATAATCACCTTTTTCATCGCTGTGTTTTTTGCCAGATACGACTCTTAACGCAACGAAATTTTCTCCATCCATTACCGCATACACTCCTTCTCCAAATGGATATAGTTCGGCTTTTTCTGCATCCTCCCTACTTCCGTTTTCTTTGTATGCGACCTTTCCTAAAACGTTAACTCTAATTTCCATATCTCAACTATTTAAATTTCTCGAAATAGAACTCAATAGGTCTATCAAAGTGCTCTTCAATTAAACCATAAGCAAGCGACATCTTTACCTGAAAAGAAGCTTTGCCATTAAGCAGGCCTTTCGCCTGTCTTGTAATCTCTGAGCGAAATTGTTCCAAACTCATATCACGCTTACGAAGATTGCAAGACCTGCAAGATGGCATATAGTTCTCCATACAGTCATCGCCATGGGATACGACAAACTTTCCCTCCTTGTCGCTCCACCGAGAGTAACAACCTCGATTCTTCGGAACAAGATGGTCAACCTGCATATCCTTATACTCTATACTCTTGCCGCAATAAGCACAATGCCCATCGTATTTGCGATATATTTTAAGTCTATCTTCTTTTTTCATAATCATTAATTATGTAACCTACCAATATGCCACTTTGAGCAAACCTTGCACAGGTAAGGATGCCAGCCGAGTGCCTTCAACCTCGGAATCTGATTCAGAAACTCCCAAGCGTCATCCTCCGTCTCATAGGCGACCTTCGCCTTCCATGAATGAACCTTCCTTGTCCAATGCTCAGGGTCCGGCTTGAACGGAGGAACCTTGTTCGGATTGTGATGTCTTCTCATATCTGTTACCTAAATCAATTTTGATCCTCGTGCTCCTCAAACTTTTTGCGTATCTGCTCAAACCTGAATACGAGCAAGTCGTCATCAGAAACCTTCCACATCTTCTCCAGCCACTCGTCATTGAGGCGTTCTGTAGTTTTCTTGATTCTGTCGCCGTAGAGGATTTCGAGCAGCAGCTCGTTTAAGCCTTCTCTGCATTCAGAATCAATAGTGAATTCGCCACTGAAACTTGGTCCGTCAGCTTCATCTACTCCTCGAATGTAATCTTTATCGAATGGATTGGTGGCGAAATAAAAGTCTTCACCTGCACCCGGTGGCAAATAATATACATCTTCCATGAGCTACAAACATTTGAATGAAACACTGTTTAACGTTCTGTTCACCGCAATCTCACTCTCGTTACACATGGTCCTCATGCACTCAAGGGCATCCTCGCGTACAGCAGTCATAATCTCGCTCATCGAAGCGGTGGCCGGAACAATATTCCCGTCTGCCTTCTTCTTCGTGATACGGGAGATAATCTCCTTGATATATTCCTTGTCTATCATAGAAATCTGTTTTATAACCGTTAATCATCAGGCTGAATGAAGCTCTCCGGCTGCTTGATGTCCTCCTCACCACGCAATTTATTCTTCACGTCATTGATGAGAAGCTCCTGCTTCAGGTCAATCATCTGTGCTCCGTAAACCTGATAGGTCATTCCGCCCTGCGACCTCTTCTTGAAGAAGCCGTACTTGTCGCTCATATCACGACCGAACTTCTGAATCGTAGGGATATCCTTCTCCTCGACATCGTTGGCCTTGCAGAACTCGACGAACCTCTCGTACATCTCCTTGGCAAGCATGCACTCCGAAATCTCGCCCCTCGCCTCCCGACTGCACCTCATATCGTATGCCCTTATCCAGGCATAGATAGGATTGCTTCCTAGAAGAGAGATGAGCAGCTGCCTCCTGCTTCCCTCAGCTGCCGGGAACCTGTACTTCCTGCTCCTCAGCTCCATCGCGCCACGGAATATCCAGTTGAACACTCCGCTCAGCTCCTCACGGATGATCTTGCTCGCCAGCTCCGGGTCCTGCCTCTCCTTTGGGATGGTGACATCGAAGCTCACGTACTGCAAGCGTCTGATGAATCCGAGCGATGCATCATCAGGGAACGGAAGCTCGTTGAGATTGAAGATGAGGTAGGGGATTGAGTTCCCCTCCAGGATATCCCTGCCGAGCTTTCTCATCGGGACAGGCTCGCCACTCACGAGTCTCTTGAACATTCCGGTATTCTTCCTTCCGAACTTCTTCGGGTCGGAATCGGAAGACCAGTTGAAGATGGCGTTCCTGATGGGATACCTTCCCCTCATTCCCTCGTCACCGTCGGCAGTGAGGTCAGCGTAGTCCATCTTGCTTATCCTGTCCTTTCCGAATATGTTGCAGGCAACGTCGAAAATGACGCTCTTTCCGTTGGCTCCCGTACCTATAAGGAGAAGACAGAGCTCAATCTTCGATGATTCCTTCCCCTCGTACGGATTGTATGCAGTACCTCTCTGTATGAGACCGAGGCCGAGAAACATCTGGAGGATCATCCTCGACGTCCTGTCCGGAAGGACCTCCCTGATGAAGTTCATCCACCTGTCACACTTCGCCTTCGGATTGTAGTCGTATGGGTGGTAGTATGTGACATGGTACTCGGGAGAGAACGGCATCACGTTCGGGTACTTCAGTCCGCTTCCGAAGTCAACCACACCGTTGGCGAATGCAACGATATCGAAGGTAGGTCTCAGTATGTTGTAGCACTCTATCACCTCCATGAACGACTTGTTCATCACCGTGCTGATGCCTAGCATCGGAGCCATGGCCAGGTCGAGGAGCAACAGCTGGTAAGCCTGCTCAAGGACTATCTTCGGAACAGCTTCGTATATCTTGCCGTTGAACATGTAGTACGAACCACCATAGTACTTCACAGGAGCCTTCTTCGCCAGACGTCTCATTGACCTGATGAAATTGGACTTCAGCTTGTTGTACTTCTCAGAGTTCGCCTTACCCCAGTCTTGACAACGGAGCTCTTCGAAGCCGTACTCGTCATGCCTCGAAAGGTCCAGCAGCTGAGCGTGCAATGTGTCTATAGCAATACCATTTTCCATTTATGTACAATAATAATATTAATTTTCCGTTATTGTGTAGGATTACCCCCGATAAACAGGGACTTTCTGACGGATAACACGTGTCAGCTCGTCCTTACAACATGTCGACTATAAAATATCGACAATACAAAGATAAGGAAAATATCCTGAATATTCGCTAAAACACTAGTATATAAAGGGTATAAATATACATTTTGGATATACATGAAATGAATATTAGATATACATTTATGGTTTTGCTCACCAATATAGAAGTTAATGTTGCCAAATGTTAAAAATAGGTGAGTGTATGAATATGCATAAATATACTTTCTGAAGACGAAGTAAGTTTATATTACAAGAAGGTCGAAAAATCGGAAGAAAAAATTTTTAGATGAGGTGACTATCGCGCTGATTAAGTGCTATTTAGGGGGTGTGGGGGTACGTTTTGAAAAGATAGGACAAAATATGTTAGTTTACACTATATAAACGAACGTGAAACATTAAATATTACACTTTTTAACATTGTTGGTTTATATTATAAACTAACTTTTGTAACCCATTATATATCAGTCACTTATAACGTATTTTAATTCCGTATTTTGTATAAATATCCACCGTGGAACACAAAAGATTATTACATATTACTTGACCCAATAAATCTTTACCATATTTATTCTTGCATAAATATTCAGCGTTTAACGTATTAAAGGTATTTTAACTAAATTAATAAAATTGTATTACATATATAGTTAAAATTATATATCATTAACTGACACTTTGGCAGTTCTAACTATCTGATTATTAGCTAGTTACACGTTTGTAAAGATTAATGTTCGTTAACTTAAAAAGGTTATAAATTTAACAAATACTGACACTATGTGATTTGTAACGTATTTATTATTAGGTAGTTACGTTTTGTCATTTTGGCAGATGAGTTAAAATATTATAACATTAACATTAAATCACAAATACTGCCAAATGGTGGAATTATTACAAGCTTCATAACTAACTGATTATAAGTTACTTACAATATGTTAAATGCATAAATAAGCTATTTTTAAACTGGTTGTTTGGCACCACCTTTGCAGTTATGTAGGTACAAAGGGATTTTCCTTTGCAACCATTTAAACAAATAGACTATGGACAAAGAGACAAAAGGTGCTCAAGGTTACGAGCACACGAGCACAAAAGTAGCTAGTTATGTTAGCGAGTGCAAAAAGAGTGCAGTGTTATCGCAGAGTTTGGACGTACTTAATAGCTACAGAAAGAAATTGCTTTCTGAAACTACAGATGGCGAGTTGGTAGCAGCTAAGAAAGAATTAGAGAGTGCACGTGCAAAATACAACAAACTCGCTACAAAGTACGTACTTTCAGATAGTGCGTATTGCAACCTACAAACAGAGTGCGTGCGTACCGCCGTTAGTGAGTTTTCACGCACACACAATTTGCCAAATTTCTTTGCTTGGTTTGATAATAACGGCAAAGATAGACAAACGTCTATTATAGATAGTTTGCAGCGATTAGGTAGCAAGCTATCAGATTTACACCGCAAATTTGTAGGGGGTGCAAAGGTAGCTAAGAAAAAGTCTGAAACAATTACCGATTTGCAGAAACAAATTGCAGATTTACAGGCTAAATTGGCAGCTGCACAGAAGTAAGTAACAAGATAGGTAGCTAGAAACTACCTATCTTTTCCCCTACATTTTCCACACTGACTATCTGATAGGTAGCCAGTGGGAAATTTACACCGTACAAATTCCGTGCGGTGCGGGTCGTCGTACCCTTATTTTTCCCACACGATTTTGGAAACCTTGTCGTGGTGTGTGGGCTTAACTCAGAGAGAGAATTTATTCTCCCTCAGGGGACTAATTGCCAAAATTTCAGAGAAGTATCTCAGTAAATCGAGAGTGCGAGAGGCACACCGAGATGGGAGAGAGTAACGAGTTACTCAGAGACATCCATCCGAGAGATACGCAAAAATTCCTGGCGTGAGCGTCGAATGGGATGAGACGGCACGACGGCTAGGGAATTTGTATCATCTAGCGAGATGAGAGTTCTAGAAAGAAATCATAATTCATATTCTATATGGTGTTGTGAGCCGTGCGGAGTGGTTATCCGTGAAATCACCGTGGATAATGTAGCTATATTCCACGTGAGGTATATCCGATAAATGAGAGCTATCTGAAATGTGTTGTCAGTTGGCACAGGTAACGTAATAGTTTGCAGCGAGAGAAACTGACTGGATGCAGTCCATAATAACTGTAGGGTGTGAGCCACGTAGTTAAGACGATAAAGATAAAACGTGGTGCAAAGATGCACATCCTGGCTAACGGGGCGGGGAGAAATCTCCGCTCTACAATTATGAACCATTTAAAAATTAGAATTATGAAAGAACAGATTTTGAAGAAGATAGGAAAGACGCTTGTGCGTATTAATGTAACAGACCAGAGTGCAGAGGATGCCTACGATGAGCTCGTTAGCAGCAGTCCTCGCCTGTTTGGTATGCTTTCCAGTATCTACAGACTGAATGATGAAGAAGAAAGATTCGCTTGGTCTGCCGGAATTTAGTAGCCTAATCTCCCTACGCTTGTAGGGAACAATAACCAAATTATTAGAGTTATGAGTACGCTGAGAATTAAATGCCTCGATATGTGCGAGGTTGAGAGTATCATTGCAGATGCTCAGGAGATTTTGAGTCACGTAGAATTCGGGTCGCTAAATAATGGTGTGCTTACATTATTCTGCGTGGCGTGAGCCTAAAAATCTGTAGCCAGTACGATAATTGTCGTGCGGCTACGGAACAATTACCAATAAAATTAGAATTATGAAAACGAGACAGATTATTTATTCAAGTACGATAATTGTGCTTGGATTTATTCAGAGTGTGCCGGCATTAATCATGCTAGCAAGTACGAATATTATCGTAATTCTGCTTGGAATATTTTGGGGAATTGTGCTTGGAATATTCTGGAGCAGTACGATAATTGGCAGGTGGTTCTTCAGGGAGCTATGGAGATCTACACTCCGCTTGGAGAATTTCATACTGCCTGGAGTTTCGTAAATCTAGAAAGTACGAAAATTGTGCTTGGAAACATTCAGCCTAAAAACTGCTCATTCAATTTGGGCAGTACGATAATATAACCAATTAAATTACAGAATTATGAAACAGAAAATTTTCGTGGCATTATTTGTCGTAGTGTGCTTTGCATTGTTTGCAGTATCAATTACTCTGTATAATTGTCACAGAGCAAACGTGATGCTGAGAAAGACAGTTATCAGCCAGGCGAATGAGATTTCAGAGCTTAACGCCAGTTACACAGCAGAGGGACCTACAATGTTCGTAGGTCTCAGAAAGTAGCCAAATCTGAGAGGAGATTCCGCTCCTCTCTTCTATTAACCAAATTATTAGAGAAATATGGATAGAATATTAAAGCAAGATTTGAGCAAGAATGAGGTTATAGACCTCTTGCGTGGAATGGACGCAGAGGAAGTTGATGGCAATTTCTCTGTACGCCGTGTCCTGATTGATACACAGGCGTGTGACGTATTCGGCGGAGAACCTGAGGATTCTTATCCTCTCATCCCCGGTACGTACATGGCATTGTATTACAAGAGTATTGTCGATGACCCGTATCCGTTCTTCGAGAAAATATGTGGAAACATAATAAATGACGATGACAAATGTCAAATGCTTATGAACGGAGATGGTTGCATTCGTATTTTCATGCTCAACAAGTACGAGTAGCCAAAAATGTGCTCAGGCATTTTCCTGGGCATACTATGTAGAACCATTAAACAAATTGAATTATGCAAGACAGAAAATCACAGAAGAATTTTGAGCGTGCGTTGCTCCACGAGATGGAGAAAATTAAAATTGCTGCACGCCAGCGGCACAACAACAATACTAGAGGCTACAGAGATTATCGTAGCAAGGAGGCTATCTCCAAAAGTTTCTCGGAGATAGCGGTGCTGTGTATGGGCTAAAATGTGCGTGGCATTTGTCACGCATACTATTCACCAAAAATTATAGATTATGAAGAAATTAGAGAATCCTAAATGGGAAGAGTGCAGAGATTATCTGCGCAGTAAGATTCTGCCTAGATTGCAGGAGATGCAGCGTGACTTGTTTGGTAACGAGAAGCTGATCTTCGAGATAAACGTGGGCAAAAAAGGAGAATATATTTCCGTGTATACAAATGTTTCCGCTGATGATGCCCTTTATCTAAATCTGTCCTGCGTAGATAGCCGTGAGGAAATTGATTCCGAGTTAGCAGATCTCACGGATTTCATCAAGGAGCACGCAGCCTGAAAACTGAGGGAGTTATTTCTCCCTCTCCTACAAACCAAAAATATTAGAATTATGAGTAAATGGGTACAATTTTACCACAAGATTAACAAGTTTGACCTTGTGAACATGAGATTTACAGAGGATTTCAGTATCGTGGAAATGACTGGTATGGATTCTATCTTGCCAGTTGACGGCAGATTTAATCTGTCATCCATACGTGCTGAGATACAGAAGCATATCGAGAGTATGAAGAAAATCGAGAGTTTTGATCCCTGTGCATTCTCCATTCTCACCGGCAGTTCTATCCTGAATGCTTCAGAAAGTCCGGTGTACAATCTCTAGCCAGAACTGGGCAGTACGATAATGTGCTGCCTGCTATTAACCAAAACAGAACATATTATGAGTAAGAAGAAAGTTGCAGGTCTAGAGAGGCCTTACTCTCCACGCAAATTGGGAGAGTTGTTGTGTGATTACATCGTGCAGGGTGGATTTGAGAATAGCGCAAAGCTTGACTATTTCTCTCCTAGCTATGATGATGAGACCGAAATCAAGAAAGAGACGTTTGAAATATACTCTATTACCGATTTCGGCTCAAACGAGGGTATTTACACTTCTTTCTACATTGAATATCCTGGAGAAAAGCGCATACGTTTGATGTGTGCCAAAACTTTGGGAGAGTCAAAGGAAGATTATGTAAATATGCACATAATGGGAGCCAACATTTGCTATTCTTTTATCAAATTCGTAAATAGAAATATGGACAGCTTTATATGGTACGGATATTATGTCTACTACGAAGTAGATGGGAAAGAGAAGAGATATTGCTGGTGTCATTCTATCGAGAGTGTATATAATAACGCTGACGACATTCTACAGAAACACCCTGATGCAAAAGTATTCTATATGGATTGTCAGACTCGCAAGAAGGAAATGTACAACTTCTAGTCAAAATCTGCGGGGCACGTCCTGTGTCCTGCATCCATTATTAACCAAATCAAAATTAGAATTATGACAGACGGAGACAGAAGATTCCTTGCAAGGCTCGTAGCGAGTCACAAGGCGGTTATCAGCGAGGAGTGTGCGAGAAAGAAGCTCGACAAGAGCGAGTATTTCAGACGTACGGCACGAGTGGACAGAAAAGCTCAGGAAATCGAGCGTGCCTATATGCGCCCTCGCAAATTCTAGCCAAACATTCTGTGCAGTCTATCTGCACAGAAACCATGTTGAACCATTTAATTTTGAGAAATATGAATATTTGTATAAAGAGAAACTACCTCAATGAGGAGTGGGATTCGGATGACAATCTCGTATTGGTCAATCGTACAGACAGCGAATATCTTGATGATGCAACCATTGGCGAAATCAAGATGTTCCGTGGTAAAAGTGATGAGCACGAGATTAAGACAGGCTGGCTGTACAAATTCCTCCACAAGAACTCTGTAGGTATAATGACAGAGGGAGGTGAGAATAAATTCATCAAATGTCTCCGTCTTGGAGAACTCGACGTGTCCATGCAGCTGGCTTATCGCCTGTATAGACTGAGAGATGAGAGAGACCCGAATTACGAAATCGGGAAGGGCGGATACGAGCCAATGACAGAAGAGGAGTTTGCCTCATTATTCCCTGAAGGCGAGAATTCCGACACATCAGTAGATATCTGTATCTGGAACAACGTGACAAAGAAGACGTATCAAAATGCGACACAGGCGAACCTGCGTGAGATTGATAATTTTCTTCGTGGCATCGTTTACGAGTCCAAGATGGATTGTTTAGTCTAAAAATGAGGACTTATGTCCTCTACCATGTTTAACCATTTAAATTAGTAGAATTATGGAACGATATTCATGTAAGCAGCTGAAATCGCTTGTAGCAAGCGGTGTGGCAAAGGATGTAACCTACGCAGACAAAAGAAGTGAGATTCCTGAGAGTTATACTCAGATCGGGTATGCAGCAGGGATCTACGGTTGTAACGGAATGTTATTGAAGGGCGAGAGCGGACAGCTATACGCCGTGACAGATAGAACCTCTGCCATCTACATTTTTTAGCCTAAAATCTCCCCATTCGCTTGGGGAGTACGATTATTAACTAAATATTAGAATTAGGATAACGGATTACTACACAGCCGTACACTGGCTAGGAAATGCGTTCATTCTCTGCAACGAGATTGTAGAGAATGACGAATCAGTGATTGAAAACATCGAGTATCCAGAGTGGACAAATGATGATGAAGAAGGAAGGGACAGAATCGATATATTCCAGTGGTTCCTCACAGACATGAGCGAGGACAACAAAGAGTGGATGCAGAAGAATTTCCCTGATCTTATCTTCTCTTACTCAGACAAGCTTGACTTGTGGATTCTTTGCGTAGATCATTTTGGAACTATGTGGAAGGGAGTCTCAACGACTACCAACTGCGAGAATGCAGCAAGACGTGTGGATCTTATCAAGTGGACACACGACAATACATTCTCAATAGCTGAGGTGAACAAGGATACCGGTAAGTTAGAGGTTGCAGATGTTCCAGAGACAGATGAGCTTGAAGCATACAAGCATTTCTACAGAAAATGTGGCGATATCGCCATAATTAGCTAAAACTCCCCACGATAATGTGGGGAACAATTATGAACCATTTAAAAAATAGAATTATGGCAAAGAAAGTTTATGCTCTCTATCGCACAGACAAATGGCATACATACGTAAGTCGCGAATTACTTGTTGTAGCAGGTAGTATCAGAAGATGTTGTAAGGTAGCCAAGGACGATGGAGCGACAAAAGAGCAGATTGAGGATTTGCGCGGTTACCGCCATCAATCCCAGTGTACCAACGAAACCGATTACGAGTACGACATTGATACGTACACGCTCAATGAGAGTTTAATCAGCTAAAATCCCTCTTCGGAGGGAACCATTATCAACCATTTAAACAGATGAATTATGGAAAAGAATATTGTAGAAGTTGTTATGAACAACAAGGGTGAAGTTATCGAGAAAGTAGCCGATTATATCGGTGTAAAAAGCTTTGCCGCGTTAATCGAGAGTCTCTATCGTGAGTGTCTTGAAAATTTCGATGACGCAGAGGATCTAGAAGAATACATTGCCGATATATTCGAAAAGAATATCCAGTCTCTTGCGTGGGAATTTACCCATAAGGCAAACAGAGAGATGAAGAAATATCTCCATCTTAATGACCAGCACATGGATGGTAATTTTGCCAATCTGTACGAGGACTACCCTAAGCACAGAACAGGTGTGTGGTGGGCATCAGACTACGATGGTGAAGATTACTACGACTTTTACCCTCAGATGGTAGCCAGACTCGATTCCGCAGAGGACAGCGAACAGGCTAGCAAGGACAGAGCGTACCTCGAAGAATGGTATTTCGAAGCATTCGGTACGTACAACATCAAGTACAATTTCTCCAACGAGCTTGAAGAGATTCACTCCATGATGGTGGAAGCTTACGAGGAAGCCTAACAATATCCCCTAGCATGGGGGTATTCAATGTTAAACCATTTAAATGATATTAGATATGAGTTACGAATTTGCAAAGAAGGAAATCGGTGATTACAGAATCACCATTTACCAGGATGAGGATGCTGAATCGCCTTGCTCTGCATGGGATTTGGCTGGTGTGTATCTTTGGGAGTATACCAGTTGTGGTAGTGGAAGATTAAGTAACGGCTGCAACTGGGATGAAATATATGATAGAAAATACGACACAAACGACCACAGCTTGCAGGATGCTCTCCGTGAGCTTGTATACAAGTATGTTCCGCAGAATCGTCTTGTAAAATATCTGAAGAGCAACAAGCACCGCTCTGCTAAATTATCGTATGATAGAAGCTCTCATGTATGGGAACTTGATTATTACGACAGCAGAGAGGCGTACAAGACTTCGGTAGAGTTCACTCCTGACGAAATCAAGAACTATGACATGAGAGCAGAGATGATTGAGCCTATGAACAACGAGGACTTGATCTGGCTGCTTGATGACATAGCTTACGAAATCGTGATATACGAGTGGTCTTCCACAGGATACTGCCAGGGAGAATACGTAGAAGGTGTTGCCTATTGTGACAAGGAGCGTTTCAAGAAGATGGTGGATACGAATACCAAGAACTGGAAGAATCGTGCCATCGAGCTGTTTGAGAGCGAGGTTAAGAATATTGGTATGTGGATGTGGGGTGACGTAAAAAGTTACGTCCTAGAAAAGAAACGCCCGTATACAAAATTGTACGAAGATGGTAAATCTTCTGATTCCTACGAGTGGGAGCAGATTGAATCCTGTTGCGGAGAGTACTTCGAAGATGCTGATGACCTCATCGAAGAGGTTATCAAGGAACACGGCTTACAGCCGAAAGATGCAGCCTAACCAAGGGGAGCTTGCATGCTCCTCTTCTATTAATCAATTAAATAGAATTATGAAATTGAAACTTTATCACGACACAAGAAAGAAGTTCCGTGACAGCGTGGATGCGTGGACAATCTACGTTCCTTATCCGAAGTGGCTTAGAGAAAAGACATGCGGTACAATGGGAACATTCCTCGGATGCACTCCAACGGAGATGGGAATGATACGGTGCATCTGGGAGCACGACGAAAGAAGATGTGGACGCCCGTATTTCGGCAAGAAGATTGATCCGAAGGATACCCCTAAAGCATTTCAGGAAATTTTCTACAACATGGAGAAGCTTTGGAACGAGGCAATCACCAAGAACACGAATGAAGCGTGGAAAGCATGGAGCGAAGCCTAAAATTGGTAGCCAGTTGGCTACCTACCAATAACCAAATACAGAGAATTATGGAAAGAATTGCATTTGTTGAAAAAGGCAGTAGAACAATCTACAGACTTGGCAGACGTATAGTATGCTACAGGGATGGTTACAGAGTTTATTTCGGTAAGCCATCAGATATTACACACAACACGTTCGATGCACTATCAGAGAATATAGCACATGAGTATTGCCTGAAAGTTTGTGAGCGTAAAAAGTGGGAGAAAATAAAGTACGTCAACCCTGTCGCTTACAACGCCCACAGAGCATTGAACGCATTAGCCTAAAAACGGAGGGAGCAATCCCTCTGACATTATTAACCAATAAATTATTAAGAATTATGGATAAAAAAGAAATGTGGAAAGTACTTGGACGTGACGATTACGCACACAAGTCTCAAGAACTGAAAAAAAGTGCGAGGAACTGGCGAAAGCTATATGCGATAAGCTCATTGAGCTTGACATGACAGAAATCTTCATCCCTCGCTGTGGTATTACCTTCAGAGTTATTACCGTGCAAATAAGTTGTGTTAAATGCATTCTTCTTGCGCTAAAGAGTGGCACCATTTACTATTTGTTGCAAGAGTTTGGTATATGCGACATACATGCTGGTGACCTTAATGTGAAGGTTGGTCGCGTAGTAGATGCACTTAGTTTTGTTACTCACTTGGACGAGATATTACAAGAAATATCGAAGATTGAGGACAAAAAAGTCGCAGACATCGAAGCTGCTCTCAAGAGACTCTAACATCTATCATCCGTGAGCGACAGGCGCACATCGGGTTCGAGGCCCGACACGGAACAATATTAACCAAAATTACAAGAATTATGAAGAGATATTATGTATCAGTCACAGAGACTTTAAACAAGGTAGTCAGCGTTGACGCTGAGAGCGAGGAAGAGGCAGTAAAGAAGACACAAAAGGCCTACGATAATTGCAACATCGTCCTTGATTCTAATAATTTCGTAGAAGAAGAAATAGAGCTTGACTCTAATCAGGAGTTATATGCTGACAACGAAAAAGAGCATGGAGGAGATGTTTATCAGCACATCGACTAGTCAAACGGGGAGAGTAATCTCCCTACCAATAACCAAAACATAAGAATTATGAATGAAGACAGAATCCTAGAGATGTTCTTCGAGAAAGCCAGATGGCAGTATGCTATCGAGAAAGGCTTATTCAAGGACATGAACAAAGCAGTAATGTATCAGCTGACAGAGCCAAAGGCTCGTCTAGCTATGTATCAGAGGATCAAGAGCGGCAATTACAAGATAATGCCGCCTCATACAGCCAAGATTCCGAAAGACAACGGAGATTTCCGTACAGTCTATGTGAATGAGGCTGTGGACAGAATCCTCTTGAGCATAGCAAACGACCTCCTGTTCGAGCTGATGCCAGAGATGGTGCATCCACGCTGCACGTCGTACCAGAAAGGTATCGGCTGCGGTCGTGTGGTGCAGGAAGTGTCTCGCATTGTATACTCAGCAGAGGGAAAAATCATCGGATTCAAGTCCGACTTATCCAAGTACTTTGACAACGTGCCTATTCGATTCATCGACTGGGCATTTGACAAAGTAGAGGAGAAGTACGGAAAGTCCGCGTTGATAGATGTCATCCGTGACTACTATCACACAGATATCTATTTCGATGAGGAAAATAACCTCTGTGAGAAGTATCAGTCCCTCAAGCAGGGATGCTCTGTTGCTGCATGGCTGGCTGACGTGGTTCTATACCATATCGATGAGATGTTGTCGAATCTGAACGGATATTACGTCCGTTACTCTGACGATATTCTCTTTGTAGGCGAGGACTACGAGAAAGCTATGGGTATTCTGAAGAGCGAGCTGGAGATGATGCAGATGACGCTCAACCCAAAGAAGGTTGAGTATCTTGATGCTAATCACTGGTTCAAGTTCCTCGGATATTCCATCAAGGGTCACAATATATCTCTGTCGTCCACACGTATCAAGACCTTCCAAAAGGAGATTGAGAAGAGGACGATAAAGAAGCGTGACACCACGATGACGAAAGCCGTCAATGCGGTCAACAGATATCTCTACAAGGGGTACTGCGATTATTCCTGGGCTACTCAGGTCCTTCCGGTCATAAACGTGAAAGAGGACATCGACAAGCTCAACGCCTTCGTCATGGACTGCATCCGTGCGGTCAAGACAGGCAAGAGTAAGGTCGGTGGTCTCGGATACGTGAAGACTCAGGCTGTAGGTTGCATAGACCGAGGTCGTGGCAGGAACGTGAAAGCCAACAGAAGTAAGACAGAGAGCGAAATCAAGGGGTATCTATCGATAGGTTGTGCTCAGAATGCCTTGCGAACGAGCAGGGCAGCGTACAACACTTTGGTGAATACACTGTAGATGAGCACCTAGCGCAAGGAACTGCCGGGATGAAGAAGAATGTTTTAAACATCCGGTCTCGAAGATCGCGGGCCTATCTCCGAATCAGAGATGGTCCTGCGATCCTCTCCACCAGGATATTATCATGCTGATATAGCTATGCGCAGTATCTTCTGACCGGCAGACTCTGTAACCGAGCACACGGACGTGAGAGAAGGACGGACAGATTTAGGCTACGCCTCTATAACATCATCCGAGGGAACCGAGTAGTCCAAGTTTGCAACTTGAGACTCCTCGGGGCCCTCGTATGACGCACAAGGCGTAGCTCATCAACGAAGTACAGAAATGTGCCAGTCCGTATGACTTCCACCGGTGGCGCACACCACCACTCCCTGACGGATGGCAATGTTTATGCAACAGGTCTCTTAACCAGAAGTCCGGATCCTGGTAACCGTCATAACTATGAGCGGTGACCCGGATCCTGAATTCTGGCGAATCCTGTGTCAAATCAGAAACATAAAGTATTGTGCCGAGCCATCGGTCAGGGAATTACCTTAGCACGAGGGTAGTCTTCAGAGGAGAGTTAATTCACGAGTGATGTTGTTCTCGCCGGCTAATGCTGTGAATCCACAGCGTCATCCGGCGGGCTAACATCCCTCAGATCAAGCTGCTACAGCTACGTGTCGCGCTCTCAGATGAAGACAACGTTATTGCCAAACGAGGTAAACGAGGAGGAATTCTTTATATCGCGATCTCTGTATCAACGTGATAAGGCTGGTGATACCAGCAATCTCGCGTATTGCAAGATCCCTCAATCGTCAAGATAGAGGTAGGCAACAGACCTATGAGTGTACCTACAAACAACCAAAGTGAATTGCATCACGACTTATCAAGAGCATGAGGTTTAATACCACGTGAGTGGAATACCGCCGTCGATACATATCTGTACCGACGGCCGTATCCAAACACGGGGTCGAATCACGAACATATATCCATGCAACATAATACATGAGATAAGTCATGCGCATTGCAGCGATGTCTGGCAAGTTCTGAGAGTTCATCGAGCGTTTCATTGATTCTGAAGCCAAGGATGGGGAAGCATTCGCTTCCTGGATATTGGCTTCATAACAATGCCATGCCCTTAATCGAAAGCTTAAAGCAATGCAACGTGTCAGGTTGAGCCAGACTAGGTTATTGCGAGCCGAATGGTGCGCAAGGAGAATCGATTGTAAATACAGTATTAAGCATCCTGAGAATCACTGGATTATATCCAGGAGTCTCAGGACTATAATACTGTATATATCAAAAGCATATAGTTACGCAACAGATTCTCTGAGCGCACTCCTATTAACCAATATTTTAAGAATATGACATACGACGAGATTATCAATGAAGTTGAGAATGGTGCTAAGTTCACCATCAACTTCCAGAAGAGAACATGTAGGGTGAACGGCAAGGCTGTAATGTCCGAGGAAGACAAGCCGAAGGACACGCCTTACCTTACACCCGAGGTTGTGTTTGTAGGCATCGAGCAGAGATATGCGGCATACAAGCATTCTGTGCCGTCTGAGCGCTCCGAATCACATCGCAGGTACTACTTCAAGGCTTTGCCCGAGAAAGAGCTCTCAGACGAAGATATGATGTACGGTGAACGACGAGAGGTAGCTAGATGTAAGCTGGAGCTGTACGTCCTTATGCAGCTTCTCAGAGGCAACCTCTACTGGGACGGAAGATGGGGAACATGGTTCTGGTGTTCCAAGAACGACAAGGACCTGATTATCCTCAGAGACTGGATTGAGCCAAACAAGGGTGGGGCGTAAGCCTCATCCACTAGAGTTAAATAAATTTTTAGTAACCAATTAAAATAATAGAATTATGAAGCAGATTGTAATCACTGGTGAGAACTTGAACATCGTAACTAGCAATGTAGAGGCTACAGCAGCTACCAAGAAGACCAAGGCGCAGATGCGTCTCGAAGCTCTAAAGGCAGCAGGCGTTGACGTAAGTAAGTACTTCCCTCTCGGCGACGACCAGCTTATCAAGATCGAGAATGGTGCAGCGGTTCCTGTAGACATGGACGATGCAACCATCGATGCGGTAGGCAAGCAGATTGTCGAGGGTGGATACGTAAGCAACTGGAAGCTGTTCCGCCGTTGGGTGATGAGCCAGATGTTCCATATGCTCCGAACGATGGACGGATGGAACTGGTCATTCAACCAGGTATTGCAGCGCAATGGCTACGAGTACCAGTGGCGCATGTTGGAAAATGAGCTCTACGCTCAGATGAAGATGTGCGACCACAAAGACTACGTGAATGTCGGTGCGAGAAACAGATGGTTCGGAGGCTTTGTCGCTAGCGATATGGCTTATGACTATATCAAGAAGCTCCGCAAGTACGTGGATGACAACCTCATCTACAAAGTCAAGAAAGACGCGCACGGAAACGTCAAGAAGACATACAAGCATACCTGTAAGGGCAATCCTTATGTACGTCTTCAGAACAAGGACATCTTCGTCGCAGACCTGGAGAAGAAGGTATATGCCCCTCTTAGCAGCCTTGCGCGCAAGATGTATGACGGCAATACCTACAAGGAAGTCTACGATGCCGTTCACGAGTTCAACAAGACCCGCAAGCATCTCGCATGGGACACCAAGCAATCAGATGCTTTCATCAATGCCTACAAAGGTTCTGGTTCCTACTACACGATGAGAAACCTCATCATGTTCCACGGAGCCAGATTCTGGAAAAACGGACGGAAGATGTCAGAAGCCAACTCGTTGAAGGAGCTTGAGTCTAAAGCAAAGCTCTATGATGAGCAGGGCTGGAGAATGCTCGGTGTTCTCAAGCAGCTCATTATAGAGAACGATATCGACATCCAGGGCAAGATTAACGAGTGGCATAAGGCTAAGGTCGAGAAGGTAATCGCCAGTAAGTAGTAAGGTTCGCCGCCTGTAGTATGGTGGCCCGGCAAAGATGTTTTACGATAGCTTCTGCAACGAAGGATCTCCTCCAGTGCATTCACTGGAGGAGATCCTTCGAGCTAAAGCTCTCTAGATCGAACTTATAGAGTAAGGCGCCAGCCGGGAGCCATTCTAGTCAAAAGTCGGTTACTGATTAGGTAACCGATTCCATGTTTAACCAATAAAATAAAGAATTATGAAAGAGATTAATGTAGACACAAGAAAGTATATAAAGGCTCCTATTGATGGAAAGAATGTCGTTGAGGAATCACTTCTCGATGCTATCTTTGATGATTCGCAATATCTTAGCAATAAGTTCTCATTGGGATTTGTCGGCGGTGTACCTACAATGATAGAGCATAATGAAAACTACTTGTCTATCAAGAAGCTACGCCCGTGGAGTACATCAGAGTGGGGCAGAGAGATTGTCAAACGACTAACAGGCGAGTCCAAGAACAACATATATTGTTACGAGACGAAGCAGTATCTCGACGAACGCCAGGCAGAGCCTTTAATCTACACATTCTTTCTGAGTGTAGATTACCTTACGGTAAGATTTCACTACAATGTAAAAGTAGATGAAGATTAGCCAAACATGTCAGTCGTCAACAGCGGCTGACTCATTATCATAACTAGATTTTGTTTAAATGGTTCAAGCCGGTCTGTCGTGAGACACGCCGGTTTTTTGTACCCCTATTTAACCAATTATATTAGAATTATGAGTAGAAATTACTGGACATTAAACAAGGAAGGTATGAAGAATCGCCTGTCTAAGGCACAGGCAGCTTACGAGAACGCATTGGAGAATGTAGAGAACCTGCACGTCAAGATCAGTGATGGCAACACAAAATTGGGAGCTATCCCGTCCGTGTCGCTCATTCCGGTCATGGATTGCGACAACTGTGCAATCTGTGCGAAGAGCTGCTACGACCTCCGCAACGACTTCATCTATAAAGAGGTTATCAAGACGAGAGCTATCAATTCTGCAATCTACCACGAGGACCCTGAGAGATACTTCAAGGAGATTGACGGGTATCTCGACTACAGATTCCCTAGAGCATTCCGATTCCACATCGGCGGCGACATACAGGACAAATGGTATCTTGACAAGATGTGCGAGATTGCTCGCAAGCATAAGGATACCAAGTTCCTGGCGTTCACCAAGATGTTCGATGTGTGCAACGAGTATCTCGATGAGGGAAACGTCATTCCCGAGAACATGCACATCCTATTCAGCGGATGGCTTGGTCTCAAGATGGATAACCGACACGGATTCCCGGAGGCACATCCTATCTTCGAGAGCGGAACATCAGCACCACAAGGCACGTTGCTCTGTACCGGCAACTGTACTGAGTGTCTGAAGGAAGACAGATTATGCTGGTCTATCGGGAAAGGTGAGGCGGTAGGATTCCTTGCACACTAGCCAAAAGCCCTCTTCGGAGGGCACTATGTCTAACCAATTAAAATTTTGTGAATTATGGCAGTAGCAAGAATCGTTAACGTTAATGATATCTTAAAAGCAAAGGGCTTGAAGCCAAAGGTGTTCAATCTGAACATATTCTGTAGTGCTGTATCAGATTTCTTTATGACACATGAACCAAAGGAAACAATTTTGCTTGTCCCGAAGAGATTCCTTGATATGGACAATCCCCCAGAGGGAGACTTCATTGAAATGCTGGACGTAAGCATCTGGGAGAAGAAGGCAGAAGACCCCGACGACCCATTCGACTTCATCGACTATCAGCTGATGGTACGAAACAAGATGATGAGACCGATAATCTTTGTCAACGAGCCTTTTCTTACGGAAGCAGCACTCTCTCTGAGAAACATCTGCGGATATTCCGTCACGGGCAGAACACGAAAGAAGAAGAAAGAATACATCGTGTCTCTGCCGGTGTAAAGCCAGACAAGGCGTGGAACATTATTGTTTCACGTCCCCAGTATTAACCAATTAAAATTAAAGATATGAATGATTTTTTAAAATTAGCTGAGGAATTAGACTGGAGTTATAATGTTGACGATACACCTAACGAAAGAGGTGAGGTTTGCGTCGAGTTAGAGAAGTATTCCCCACAAGACCAAGACTTCATTGTTTCTATCTGGTTCGAGACGGACAACGAGTGTGACTTCGCCGACAAGCTGGAGGAGTACTGGAGAGGCTTTGACCCAAGCGAGGAGGCTATTAACTGGGTTGGGCCAGATGGACACGGAACAAATGGCGCCCCATACGACCTACAAGACATTATCAACGACATGGTTGACTGCAAGGAGATGCTGAGGGAATTGGTCGTGAAATACCACAACCAAGCCTACCCGAGCAAGAAGTTCGACAACTACGACAACGGACTTACTTGCAGCTTTGACTGCTATGATTCCACTGACGATGAGATGCAGGCTATTCGTAACATCCTTGCATCTTTGGAGAATGCGAGGACCTACGCATCCGGTCTCTACAACAATCCCAACAGATGGGAGTTGGATGAGATGCTTGGTCGATTCAAGAATATTGTCCGAGATAAGCTAGAGAGCGGATTCACGAACAGAGTTTAGTCAAACCAAACCGTTACATATCGTAGCGGTTTCTATAAACCAAAATATTAAGATTATGGATAGAAAAGTATTGAAAGACAAGATTGACGAGTTGCGTTCAACAGCAAAGATGGAGCTTGCATGCACCATCCGTGAGATAATGAGAGAGCACGGAATCCTCAGCAAAGAGCTGAAGCATCCGGTTATGTGCAGCGACAAAATATTCGAAGCTGTCCTCATTGAAATTAATGACGAGGACACCTCCATCCCGGCTATCACGCTCCGTGTAATGAGCTACAAAAGAGTGGCGAAGAGAGTGTCCTCTACGGATTTCGAGATGGATTTCGAGTCGCTCGCCAGTATTGCCCACGAGCTAAACGATGAGCTCGAAAGTTAATTTAGCGTTAAAAACGGCAAAGATGATGGTTTATATTATAAACTTTTAGTATCTTTGCCACTAATAACCAAAATAATAGAATTATGACAGAAGAATTAAGAATCAAGACAAGAGACTGGGAACGCCTGTTGAGTCCTGTACAACAGGAGAAGTACAAGCTCGCTATCAAGCAGGGCTGGTTCGCCAACTATCACGACAACGCGTGGAGGCACAACACCTTCTACGGAGCTTATATCTGGAAGTATCCGAAGTTCATCAAGGTCGTGAGAATGTTCGAGGAGCTGTTGGGCCACAAGCCATTGTGGGAAGACATCACTGACGACAACCTCCGTGACCTCTTCGAGAAGATCAAGGAAAACTACGCTCCAAATTCCGCAAAGACCGTATGCGCCACCATCAAGGCGGTGATACGTGAGAACGATGCGACGAAGGAGATTAATAGCCCTACATTCGGAAAGATACTCAGAACGAAGGCCGTACCGGTCCAGTCTGTCTATCTCTCTGATGAGGAGATAAACAGAATCATCAATTACAATCCAAGAGGACAAACGAAGAGATATGTCCAGAGAATGTTCCTCATGGAATGCCTCTGTGGAGCACGATATAGTGATTGTCAGAGGATAACTCCTGAGAACATCGATGATACCGGGCACTTCCTGGTGTATGTGTCACAGAAGACAAAGACAGAGGTAAGGGTTCCTCTTCACAAGAAGCTCCGTCCGTTTCTGGTATGCGGCACGGGCGTTGAGCCCCTTCCTGGAGAAATCAGCGAGATGACCTTCAACAGAACCCTTCGTGACATCTGCCGTGATTGCGGAATAGACGAGAATACGAAGGTGTTCCATGCAGGTAAAGAAGAGACCGGAAAGAAGTACCTCTTTATCTCTTCACACACCGGCAGACGTTCGTTCGCCACGAATCTCTCCAAGAAAGGCGTACCATTGGAACAGATTGCCGTCATGATGGGCCATACCAGCAATGGTAAGCCCAATATTCAGATGACGATGCGCTACATTGTCGGAAAGACCGAGATAGACAGCAATACCCTGAAGCTCTTCGGAGTCTATGACGAAGACCTCGATAATGGCCTCGGCAAGGACTAAGCTAAAACTGGAGGTGGCCAGCAACCATCTCCTGCTATTGTTTAACCAATTAAAATAATGAATATGGTAGAAGATTATACAGAAGAAGAGTTGGATAAACTCATCAATGAGTGTCGGAAGAAGTACGAAAAGCTCGAAAAGGAGACCGTTATGAAGGCTCTGACTGGAGAGATTGGTACAAATTCTGCAATGGTAGAGGAGTTGGAGATACTCAACATTCACTATCATGACGAAATGGATGAGTACGATGTCACTGCACTCGACCTGAATCCTGGTCTAATCGAGAACTTCAAGAGAGCAGAGCATGAAGGCAAGAACGTTATCTTCGAGGCGCAGGAGTATCTAAAGATTCTCGGTATGTGCGAGGAGATGTTCAACCAGAAGATGTGGGTCAACGAAGATGGCCACATGTGTGACGAAGATGGGAACAGACTATCTGCTGACGGAGAGCATCGTGTTTTCGAAGTTGTTAAGTGCGGAAAATAAGATATTTCTAGTTTTTCATAGCTAGATTGTTTAAATGAGTGTCCTCTCTTGCCCGTGAGGGTAGGAGGGGATTTTAAAAACGGCCCCGATTAGCCAAAAATAGGGAGCTTCGGCTCCTGCCAATTAATAACCAAGCCCTACGCATCACGGTTAAGCGAATTCAGTATGAAAGAACTTAATGTTTTCGACCTTGACAACGACAAAATGTTTAGTCGCAAGGCTTTGAGAAAGATACTTCGTCCAGATGAAGATAATTTAGAGCAGCGTGATGTATGGCAGCTTATAGAAACATTTGGATTTCCGAAACCTCTCTACCGATATGCAGATAACGAGGTCTATGACGATAACGAAAATACGTATTCTAAAGCAGTAGAGCATTTTTTCAGTAAGTTTCATCCGGAATGTGCAGAGAAAACCAAGGAAGGCGATGTTCAATACAGACTGCTTTCATGCGGTGAAGCCATCTGTGCAGCGATGTTTGTTTGCGAAGATGGCATTATACAGGAAAGTTTCTGTTTCTGGGTTGACGTTTTTTCTTTGCCTGATGATTTTAATTGGTCGTTAGGTGCTCTTGAACTTTTTTGCTAATCATTACAGCCCTCGACATCACGGTAAAGTCAACTAGATATGAGATTACAGAATTCAACAGGAGAAATCCTAGGAAGAAGAAAGGTGTATTATGTGACCGTCTATAATGAAAGTAACGAGATGGTTGCATTTCTCGGAAGTGAGCTGCACTACGTTTCATCAAGAACTGATGCAGCCCTGTTCGATACAGAGAATGAAGCAGAGGAGTTATTGAAGAAAGCAGAGGCTAACGGAATCTGCAACACTATAGACAACTTCTCCAAGATGGTCGTATCCCACGATACGCAGTATCAGACCCAGGTCTGGAAGTTCTAGACCATAAATAGCCGCTTATCCACTTGCAGATGGGCGGCTATTTTATTAAAAGTCACCACTAAAAACACACAGAAAAACACAATTTTCTCTTAAAATATGTGAATGTAAATATTTGATACTTTAATGAATGACACAAATTCCTGTTTTTACTTCAATCGAAACATCTAGCCAAATCAGCACTTTCGAGAGTTTTGTTTTTACTTTTTACTTGAACGAGCAGATAAAAACACAAAAAAATCACGCTTGTACAAATGAAAGTAATAATGTATCTTTGCATCGACGCTTTGATACACAATCAGCACGTTGGTATTATTTGCAAGGAAATTTAGTAGGTGTCCGAAAGGAACCGAATAGAAAAATGGATTTCATTAAGTGGTGCTGCACTTTTTGGAATCCTTTTATTTTTATACTATGCAGAGGAAATGCTTGCACATATTAGTTGAATTGGTAGAGCGGTACGCAAGGGGTCGTTCCAGGGTGGAGCGCAGCAAGCGTATGACCGTTCTAGCCTTTGCTATCTGGTGCAAGATGCAGCATAGCAATTCCGTAATGTTTGATATGAATACACGTGATTTGATGCGATCACTCCATATCGGGCATACGAAAGCACAAATGATACTCAAAGCCATCAAGTCTTCCGAGTTATTCTCAGTTCAGGAAGATGGACGCTTCATAGTGAACTCTTTCAAGGATAATACTATAAAGCGAAACAAGAAGGGTAGAGTATTCAAGGGTGCAAATATGTTTACCATAGAAGTAAGCAAAGAGATTACGCTGAAAGAAATATACAACAGACTCAACGAGTTACTTTTCCTGCATCAGATAGGAAGTATGGAAGCGAACAGCTCACACGTAAGTGCAAACAACCGCTCGTGTCGCTACTCACACATTCCTTTCTCTCAGCTGGAGAGTGCGGTGGGGATGTCTCATGGCTCAATTAGCGGAATAAAGAAACGCCTCAAAGGAAAGAAAGAGATTTCCTCTACATTTGCAGAGATGCACATGGCAGATAGCAGATGTGGGGATCAAGTGAAAAACCTTCTGGCAAAGTTCGGAAGAAACAATCCGTCTTTCGTGAGAGACAATAATGTGTACGTCTGCATTCCTTGTTCGTATGCCATCACTGACAGAAAGGCAAAGGCAAGCTGCGGAAGGCACATCATCTACGGTTATGCCGGCAAAAAGGCTAGCAAGAAAGGAATAACAAGGCAGGGGAGAGGTCTCTACTCTCAGATGCAAAGTTTGGGCAATTTGCCCGATTAAATGGTAGTGTTTCTGTTTTTGACGGTTTCACACTATAAGTAAGTGCTTGATTATATTGTATTGTTTAATCTCTCTTATACACTATGTGCGTTAGAGAAAAAAAGAAGGAAAAAGAAAATGAAGAATGAAACAAAACTCAAAAAGTTAGAAGCGTGGTTGGATGAGAACAATTTCAGTCACCACGTCCCTCGTTCTCTTGAGAGAGGCGTGAAAGGTAGCCCAAATCTCATCATAACCCCTTTCGGTCATCACAGAATTAACGTGAAGATTGAGGGAGAGGACGACAGTTTGTTCTACGACCGCCATAGGGGCAAGCATCCTGTCTTCATAAGAGACTCGGAGACTCCAAAATTCGTGCTCGAAAAGGTTCAGAACGTTATCATCGAGCTGATGAAGAAGGAGAACGCCTTTACTCTGCTTACTCCTGAAGAGAGAAGAAAGGTGGAGAAGAAGCGAGAGAAGAACAGGAAGAAGAATCTCCGCAGAAGACAGAAGCACAATGCCGCCAACAACGGCATTTAATGATTTGAGATTAAAAATATTTAGATATGAACAATATGACTTTGACAAAGACAAGTAACCCATCGGATATCGAGCGTTACTTCCGTGGTGTTTTAGAGTTGGATAAGCAGAATAAGGAGTTTTCTGTGAATCTTGACGATGTGTGGCAACTTTGTTATGCCAAAAAGAGCAAGGTCGCAAACTTCTATACACTACTGATGAAGCTGTGGCGGGAAAGATGGAAATGCGAACGCGCCAAGGTCAATTACTGCAAGCGCAAGATAACATCGAGACAACTTGTTGATGCGATGAATCATGCAGAGAAGGAGGAATCTGAGATTTCCGATAAAATCTCTGAGCTTACCAAGGAACTTGACGAATTGTACGATAAAAAATAGCAGTTTTCTTGCGTATGTCGGAAAAAGTTCGTATATTTGCACTAACACATTCAAATAGCACTCTTCCGCCAGGCGTTCGGACTCACTCCCGGCGCCGGGCATCTCTTTTAGGATTTTGAATTATTCGTCATAAGCAATTATTAGGTTATAGGTTTACCCCACGTCATTTGCAGATGGCGTGGGGATTTTCCTTGTTAACCGTTCAGATAGTCGATGACTTTTCGGTTCGCCTCGTCTATCTTCTTATTGTCGAACTGAATATAAAGGTCGGTTGTGGATGAATCCCATTCACTATGGCCCAGAGCCTTGCCGATAACTTCCTTCGGAATATCAATGCTCGCCGCTATGGTGGCCCAGCTTCTTCTTGCCGTGTACCACACGATGTCCTTGTGAAGAGGCTTGATTTCCTTCTTGATCAATGCTCCACGCTTGTTTTTCTTCATTTCTGTTGGTCCGATTCTCTTCAGGTAATCTCCTAACGTTCTCCTGAAGCTTGATTCCTTCGTTCCGTCATCCAGGATGCCGAGAAGGTGGTCTGTACCTCTGTACTTCTCTATAATCGCCATTGCTTCCGGCTCAACCTTGATGTCGTAGAGCCTGCCGGTCTTGTTGCGCTTGTATTGGATGCGCCCTCTCTTGATGCAGTCAGCAGGAAGTTCGAGCAGGTCGGAGAGGTTGATTCCTATCAGATAGAACCCAAGCATAAACAAGTCACGGTACTTCTCCATGAAAGGCTCAACCGGAAAGTCACGATACTCCCTCATCTCCTCGGCACTCAGATACAGGTACTGCTGACGCTCCGTCTTGATGGAAAACTTACGGAAAGGATATTTGGTGGTAATCTCATTATCTATGGCCCAGTTGAACACCGTACGTATGTTTCTGAGGTCGATGGCGATTCCACCGCTCATGCGGCCTTTCAGAAGCTCATGCGCCTGGAATCTCTCAAGCCAGTCCCTGTCGATGTTATCGAAGTCCGCATGCTCATCGAAGGATTCTATCCTCTTCCTGGTCCTGAGGAATATCTCCTTGGTACTATCCTTAGCCTTGGTCTTGATGAACTCATCGATGTAGTAGAGGATATTCTTCTCTACCGATGCTGCTCTTCCGCTGATGATAGCCTTGATTTCTTCCTTCATCCTTGCTGCCGGAAGTTCGCCATTCATATAGATATATTCCTCCACGGACGCAAACAGCCTTGCCAGCATAGCCGTCTTGGCTCTTGCGTTCGGCACACTCTTTGGGAAGATCATCCCGCTGAACTTGATCGTACTTGTAATGCCGGTATAGACCTGGAATCTCTTTCCCTGATAACTGATGATGAAGAAAACCTTCAGTGACTTTCCTTCAACGTATGTCTTGATGCTATTCATACTTACTCACAGATTTTACTCACAAATTCTACTCACAACTCACATTTACTCACATATTACTCACAAAACTTTCCATGTTGGCGTACATTATGCACGATTTTGTACCTATTTTGTGGGTGAAAATGGTGGATTTTACTATGTTTTTAATGGTGAAAAATAATGTAAGTGGCTGATTATCAGTATTTGAGCGAGATACGGGAGTCGAACCCGCCTCACAGGCTTGGGAAGCCCGTGCACTACCGATGTGCTAATCTCGCAGACAAAAAACTTTGGGAGGGAGATGCAAGCACGGCTTGCTGAAGAAAAGAGAGCCACGAGCGGGACTCGAACCCGCGACCCACGCATTACGAATGCGTTGCTCTACCAACTGAGCCATCATGGCTTTTCTCTTTAAGTGAATGCAAAGGTAACCAAAATTTTCTAATTGAGAAAATAATTTGTGAAGAGTTTTCTTTCGGTTAACTATCATTAACAAAAATGGGGGCCTGCCTTTACAGACAAGCTCCCATAAGTAAAAGTATCTATACCAATTTAATCTTTTATCATATTTTTGAAAGTCAATTCGTCTTTCTTCGGATTCTTTCCGATGCTGATGACGGATCCTGGCTTCAGGTTGCCTTCCATCAAGAGTTCGCAGAGTCCGTCCTCCACGTAGTTCTGAATAGCCCGCTTCAATGGTCGGGCACCAAACTGCACATCATATCCCTTGCTGGCTACAAATTCTTTTGCCTTGTCGGTCATCTGGAAATGATAGCCCAGATTCTCAATTCGTTTTACGAGAGATTTCAGCTCCAGATCTACGATGCTGGTGATAGCAGGCAAATCGAGCTGGTCGAAGGTGATAATCTCATCGAGACGGTTGAGGAATTCCGGAGCAAACTGCTTGGACAGATGCTTCTGAATGACGCTGCGAGCATATTCCTTATCCTTTTCGTCGATAGGCATCCCGTTGCTGCCGATTCCGCCTGCATTGAAACCTACGCCTCTGCCGAATTCCTTGAGCTGTCGGGTACCGGCGTTGGAGGTCATGATGATGATGGTGTTACGGAAGTCTATCAGGCGACCGTTTCCATCTGTCAGTCTTCCTTCATCCATTACCTGCAGCAGGAGATTGAATACCTGGCTGTTTGCCTTCTCTATCTCATCCAGCAGAACGATGCTGTAAGGTTTGCGGCGTACTTTCTCTGTCAACTGTCCACCTTCATCATAGCCAACGTATCCTGGAGGCGAACCGATGAGTCGTGAAGTGTTGAATCCTTCTGCATACTCGCTCATATCGATTCTGAAGAGTGCATCTGCCGAACCGAACATCTCTTCTGCCAGTTTCTTGGCGAGGTAGGTCTTTCCGACACCGGTAGGACCAAGGAACATAAACACACCGATAGGGTGGTTAGGGTCTTTCAGTCCCATGCGGTTGCGCTGGATGGATTTCACTACCTTGTCGATGGCAGCGTCCTGGGCAATCACTTTTTCCTTGAGTACCTTGCCCATATTTCTCAGACGGATATTCTCGCTCTCTGCCATTTGCTGGACAGGGATGCCTGTCATATTGCTTACTACCTTGGCGATTTCCGTTTCGTCTAGGGTGACACGGTGGTTCGGATCGCCATGTTCCCATTGCTTGCGCATCATCTCAATGTCGCGTTCCTGCTTTGTCTGGTAGTCTCTCAATGTTGCAGCCATCTCGAAATTCTGGCTTGCCACGGCAGCCTGTTTTTTGGCGATGGTTGCATTGAGCTTCTTTTCAGCCTCTATGAGTTCGTCAGGGACGGTTGCGCTGTTGATGTGAATGTGAGCGCCAGCCTCGTCCATCACATCAATGGCCTTATCTGGGAAGGAACGGTCGTGCATGTATCTGTCTGCAAGCTTTACACATGCTTTCAGTGCTTCGTCTGTGTAGCTCACATTATGATGCTCTTCGTATTTCTCCTTGATGTTATGCAGAATCTCCAGTGTCTCTTCTGCCGTAGTAGGTTCTACGATGATTTTCTGGAATCTACGTTCCAAAGCACCATCCTTTTCTATACTCTTGCGATATTCGTTGAGGGTGGTGGCTCCGATGCACTGGATGAAGCCACGTGCCAGAGCTGGTTTCATGATGTTGGCAGCATCCATACTTCCTTCTGCGCCACCCGCACCAATCAGAGTGTGGATTTCATCGATGAAAACGATGATGTTCGGGTTTCTTTCCAGTTCCTTGATGACACCCTTGATGCGCTCCTCAAACTGACCTCTATACTTGGTGCCGGCAACAATGCCTGTCATATCGAGACTCAATACTCGCTTGTTGAAGAAGAGGGAACTCTGGTCGCCCTTGGCAATCATCTGTGCCAATCCTTCTACGATGGCACTTTTGCCCACGCCAGGTTCACCTATTAATACTGGGTTGTTTTTCTTTCTTCTTCCCAGAATCTCCATCAGGCGGGTAATTTCCTTGTCTCTTCCTACTACAGGATCCAGGCTTCCGTCCTTGGCAGCCTTGGTCAGATCGTAGCTGAACTTGTCTAGATATGGAGTATTCGACTTGGTTGGCTTGGCGCCCACTACATTGCGTGCATTCTTGCCGTTGTTGCCACCCTGCTTTCCGTTGCCGGAATTTTGATTTTCACTGAAGTCGAGTGGTTCCTCCTCTGGGTCCAGCAGGTCTCCCTGATTGTCCTGGGCAGAAGCTGCCCCGTCAGTAAGGGTAGCTGTGTCGGCTTCTTCCAGATTTTCTGGAAACTGTTGCTTATCCCGCAGGTCAATCATATTGATGTCGCCTTCGGCAGATTCTTGTTCCTGCTCTGGCGCAGTCTCTGTTTCCGGTTTTTCATCTACTGCTTCCTGTTCTGAATCCCCGTCAATCTGATTGCGCTTGTAGTTCTCTACTTCTTGGTTCAACTTATTAAGTTTGTTGTCAATGTCCAGGTTGATACCATTGATATAGTCGAACAGTTTCTTATAGGTCAGACCTTGTGTGATGAGCAGTTTGGCAGGGTCGCACTCATCCTTCTTCAGGATGGCGAGCAGCAGGTGCTCCGGTTGTACCAAAGCAGCCTTTCCCTCACAGAGACGAGCTTCGATAATGGCTTCGCTGATCACTTCGCTGGTCTCCTTGTCGTACTTCAAGGCTCGTCCTTCTTCTGTTTCCGCAATTTCCTCTGCTGAGATTTTGTCTATCGCCTGTTCCTGCGAATCGTAAAGCGTGGAGCGGAGTACGTCGGTGTTGATGCCAAAATGCTCGAAAATATCGTTCACCTGCTTGTTGTTACAATGCAGGATTCCCAACATCAGGTGCTCTGTGTTCACCTGATTTCCCAACATACGGTAGGCTTCTTTGCCACTGTAGTTGAGTACGTCGTTGATATGTTGAAATGGATTTTGCATGTCTTACTCATTAAATTCAAATGCAAAAGTACACATTATTTTGGTAACAAACAAGAGTTTAGGCAACTTTTTTACTTCTTTAAAACACAATTAATGCTAAATTATCGTTTTTTTTCGATTCTATGCCTTTTATTTCATTTTATTTTTGTACCTTTGTCGTGATTTTGCAGAGGCTAAAACGGCTTAAAACGCAAAAAAATGCCCTTAAACGCAATTTCAAGCCATTTTTGCAAGGTTGGTTGGAAGCAATCGCTGATGCTTCTCCCTTGGATAGTGGCAAATACCTGTCAACGCCTGAAAATAGAAGGTAAAAAATAGGTATATATATAATAAGGTATAAACAATTAAAATTTAAATATGGACGAAAATCAGACAATGGATCATGATAGAATCATGAAAATAAACATTGAGGAGGAGATGAAGTCTAGCTACATCGACTATTCGATGTCAGTGATCGTGGCTCGTGCCCTCCCTGATGTACGCGATGGTTTCAAGCCTGTGCACCGCCGTATCCTCTATGGTATGCTGGGTATTGGAAACACCAGTGATAAACCTTACAAGAAGTGTGCCCGCGTAGTTGGTGAGGTACTTGGTAAGTACCACCCACATGGTGACTTTTCTGTGTATGGTGCCTTGGTTCGTATGGGTCAGGAGTGGAACATGCGTTACACTTTGATTGATGGACAGGGTAACTTCGGTTCTGTGGACGGCGACTCTCCTGCAGCGATGCGTTATACAGAGTGCCGACTCTCCAAGATGGGTGAGCACATCATGGACGACCTCGACAAGGAGACCGTTGATATGATGAACAACTTCGACGACACACTCCAGGAACCTTCCGTAATGCCTACCAAGATACCTAATCTGCTGGTAAATGGCGGTAACGGTATTGCTGTAGGTATGGCTACCAATATTCCTACCCACAACCTGGGTGAAGTAATTGATGGCTGCTGTGCTTACATCGACAATAATGATATTGATACAGACGGCTTGATGCAGTATATCCCTGCTCCTGATTTCCCTACTGGTGCTACCATCTATGGTATCCAGGGAGTGAAGGATGCCTACGAGACCGGTAAGGGTAGAATTGTGGTACGTGCTACTGCAGAAATCGAGTCTGGTGAAAATCATGATAAGATTGTCATCACCGAGATTCCTTATGGTGTCAACAAGGAGCAGCTCGTGATGGCTATTGCTGATCTTGCCAAGGAAGGCAGAGTGGATGGTATTGCCAATGTTAACGATGAGTCTGGCCGCCAGGGTATGCGTATCGTGGTTGATGTAAAGCGTGATGCAAATGCTAATGTTCTCTTGAATAAACTCTTCAAGCTGACAGCTCTTCAGAGTTCATTCTCAGTAAATTGCATCGCTCTTGTTAATGGCCGTCCACGTCTCTTGAGCTTGAAGGAATGCGTGAAGTACTTCGTTGAACATCGTCATGATGTTACAATCCGTCGTACTCAGTTTGAATTGAAGAAGGCACAGGAGCGTGCTCATATCCTCGAGGGATTGATTATCGCCTGCGACAATATTGATGAAGTGGTTCATATCATCCGTGCCAGCAAGACTCCTTCTGATGCTCAGCGCAACTTGGAGAAGCGTTTCGAACTCGACGAACTGCAGAGTAAGGCTATTGTTGACATGCGCCTCAGCCAGTTGACTGGCTTGCGCCTGGAGCAGTTGCACAATGAATTCAATGAGTTGATGAAGACCATCGACTACTTGAACCAGATTCTGAACGATCCTGAACTTTGCAAGAAGGTGATGAAGGATGAACTCAATGAGGTGAAGGAGAAGTATGGCGATGCACGTCGTACTATGATCAAGCCAGACGATCATGAGTTTAATCCAGAGGACTTCTATCCAAACGATCCTGTGGTTATCACAGTCAGTCATCTCGGATACATCAAGCGTACTCCATTGTCAGAGTTCCGTGAGCAGGCTCGCGGTGGTGTTGGTGCCAAGGGTGCCCGCACTCGTGATAAGGACTTTACCGAGTATATCTATCCTGCAACCATGCACCAGACCATGCTGTTCTTCACCAAGAAGGGCCGCTGCTACTGGTTGAAGTGTTACGAGATTCCAGAGGGCGACCGCAATTCAAAGGGTCGTGCAATCCAGAATCTCCTCAACATTGAGAGCGATGATCAGGTAAACGCATTCCTCCGATTGAAGGGATTGAATGATGCTGAGTTCATCAATAGCCACTATGTAGTCTTCGCTACCAAGAATGGTACAGTCAAGAAGACCTGTCTGGAAGCATACTCTCGTCCTCGTGCCAACGGTGTGATTGCCATCAATATCGTTGAAGGCGATGAGGTGGTAGATGTTCGCTTGACCAATGGCCATAATGAGTTGATTCTCGCTAACCGCAATGGTCGTGCCGTTCGCTTCGATGAGAATCAGATCCGCACCATGGGACGTACTTCTACCGGTGTTCGTGGTATGCGTCTCGATGAGGGTGATGATGCATTGATTGGTATGATTGTAGTCAATGATCCTGAGAAGGAGACGGTCATGGTAGTAAGTGAACAGGGTTATGGTAAGCGTTCAGACGTAGTTGATTACCGTGTAACCAACCGTGGTGGTAAGGGTGTGAAGACTCTCAATATCACCGAGAAGACCGGTCGTCTGGTAGCTATCAAGAACGTTACTGATGAAAACGACCTGATGATCATCAACCAGAGTGGTATCGTGATTCGTCTTGCAGTGGCAGACTGCCGCGTGATGGGTCGTGCAACTCAGGGTGTTCGCCTCATCAATCTGACAAAGAAGAATGATGTCATTGCCAGCGTATGTAAGGTGATGAGTTCTGAGCTCGAAGCATCGGTAGAGGAGGAAAGCCGTTCTGCCTGGGCCAAGAAGAGCGAGGAGATTGAGAATGACACAGTGGGTGCCAAGACAGCAGAAGAAGTAGTCGAGGCTGAAACTGAGTTAGAGAATCAAGAAGACGAGAACGTTCAGGAGTAACATCCTGAACGCTCGTTCACATTATATTGAAGACGCGTAAAGAATTATAAATTTCAACTTTTTAAACTTTAAACAAAATGAAAAAGTTAATCGTTGCTGCAATGATGGTACTAGGTACCACATCAGCATTCGCAGGAGACAGCGATGCCCTCAAGGCAGTGCTGAAGGCTAAGACTTATGCTGAGGCTGAGGCTTTGGTTAAGCAGAATTTGGGTCAGTTGGCTAACGATGCTGAGAAGGCAAAGGCTTACAACAAGCTTGTTGATCTCGGAATGAAGGCTTTCAACGACCAGCAGAGCATCCAGCAGACCAATCAGATCATGAAGAAGAATGATCCAGTGGATGAGAATGCTATGAACGAGGGTGCTTACAATGCATTGATGAATGCTATTGAGTGCTATAAGTACGATCAGCTTCCTAACGCTAAGGGTAAGGTGGCTCCTAAGTTCAATGGCAATGCATCACGTGTTTGGGGTGCTCGCCAGCAGCTCGTAAACGCAGGTCAGGCTGCAGCTCAGAACAATAAGGCAGACGAGGTATTGAAGTACTGGGGTGCATTCCTCGATACTGATTCTGATCCTCTCTTCGCTGGCATTGATGCTAAGCAGAAGGATGCTGAGAAGGATTATATCGGTCAGGTAGCTCTCTTCGCTGCTCGTTATGCTTATCAGGCTAAGGATGTTGCTCGTTGTGAGAAGTATTGCGACATTGCTATGACAAGCGAGAAGGAGGCTAAGGATGCTCTCAACCTCAAGCTCTATGTAATGAAGGATGGTTTGAAGACTAAGGAAGATTCTCTGGCTTACGTTAACAAGTTGAAGACTCTCTTTGATAAGGACCAGACTAACGAGGTTATCCTCGACGGTTTGAACTCTATGTATTCTTCTTTGAAGATGGAGAAGGAGCAGATGGAGCTTTTGGATGGTGCTATCGCTAAGAATCCTAAGAACTTCGTTGCTCTCGCTAACAAGGGTATGATGTATATCCAGAAGAATGATGCAGACAATGCTATCAAGTGCCTCAAGCAGGCTCTTGACGCAAAGCAAGACAACGTTGTAGTTTTGGTTTACCTCGGTGCTTGCTACAACAGCAAGGCTGGTAACTTGCAGGATCCAAATGGCCGCAAGGTGGTTTACCAGGAGGCTATCAAGGTTCTCGACAAGGCTAAGGAGCTCGACCCAGAGAAGGCTCAGGCTAACTGGGGTTACACTCGCTACCAGGCTTACTATGGCTACTATGGTCCTACAGCTGCTGAGACCAAGAAGGCTGAGGAGGAGAGCAAGTAATTTTGCCTGAACCCTTTTAGAAATAATGATTATTGCTCCGGGAAAGGTTTCAAGACTTTTCCTGGAGCATTTTTTTTGCAGAAAACTTGTCTGCCTTATTTTTCTTTGTACTTTTGCAGACAGATTATATAATTATGTTCAATGATGAAAAAGATATTTATCAATCATAGGATTTTTAAGGCAGCTTTGTTCTTGGGGATTGCTTATCTTCTTGTATCCTGCCAGGTGGGTAAGATGCAGGCTGGAGATAATATGGATGCAGGAGATACTATCCCGATGAAATATGCGCAGCATCTCACGATGGTGAAGCATGGAGAAGAATATACTGAGGTACTTCTTGCCAATCCTTGGAAAGAGGGAACTCTTCTGCATCGCTACATTCTGGTACCAAAAGGGAAGGAGGGAAATGAAACAGTAGCACGGCTTGCTCTGCGACGTGCTTCTGCAGCCAGATGCGCTACAGATACGGTACGTACACCGGTAACGAGCAGCGTGGTCTTTACGGGACCTCATTGTCAGCTGATGTATGAACTGGGCTGCAAGAATGCCATCAGTGGCGTATGTGATATGAATTATATCAATATCCCAGATATCAAGAAGAAAGTGGTGGATTGCGGTTCCAGTATGCAACCGGATATTGAACGGATCATCTCCCTGAAGCCGGAGGCTCTCCTGGTTTCTCCTTTCGAGAACAGTGGAGGATATGGTAAGTTGGATAAACTTCATATTCCCATCATAGAAGCAGCCGATTATATGGAGACTTCGCCATTGGGTAGAGCCGAATGGATGAAGTTTTATGGGATGCTTTTTGATAAGAATGCGGACTCGCTCTTTACGCGCATAGAACAGGATTATCTGCATCTGAAGGCTGTTGCCAGGAAGTTGCCGCAAGGTCTGTCGGTGTTGACCGAAAGAAAAACGGGAAGCGTATGGTATGTTCCTGGAGGACAGAGTACTATAGGCATTTTGCTAAAGGATGCCAACGCCCGTTATGTCTTTGAAGACGATTTGCACAGTGGAAGTCTTGCGATGAGTCCGGAGCAGATTCTTTCAAAAGGCAAAGATATTGATGTCTGGGCATTCAAGTATTTCGGCGGTGCACCATTAACACGTGCCCAATTGCTTCAGGAGTATGATGGCTACAAAGCTCTTCATTGCTTTGCCAATCCGCAGATTTACGAGGTGGATACCAGTACAGAGCCCTATTTTGAACTCACCAGTTTTCATCCTGAAATCCTGCTTCGTGAGTTTATCCTCCTTTCACATCCTGCTGATCACGCTAAGTTCTCGAAGTATGCAAAGGATATCAGAATGTTGGGAGCTTTGAGATTCTATCATCGTCAATTACAATAGAAACCATGAACAAAGTCATTATCTCTATTGTCTTGGCAGTTGCCATCATGCTGTTGTTCTCCGGCAATTTGGTATGGGGTAGCGTCAACATTCCATACAGGGAGGTGGTAGGTGTATTGACGGGGAATCAGGCTGTCTCTGATACTTATGGCTATATTATCCTCGAATCACGTCTTCCGCAGGCCATCACAGCTTTGCTTTCTGGTGCAGCTCTTGCCACAAGCGGTTTACTGCTCCAGACAGCTTTCCGTAATCCTCTGGCAGGACCGGATGTTTTTGGAATCAGCAGTGGAGCAGGCTTGGCTGTTGCCATCGTTATGTTAGCCTTTGGAGGCAACATAAGTCTGAATAATCTCTGTCTGGGTTTTCTGGATGAAGAATGTGGTTATGCTATTGGTGGATTCATGGCTATTCTGGTGTCAGCCTTTGCAGGTGCAATGCTGGTGATGGGAATCATCACAGCTTTTTCTGCCATTGTTAGAAGTCATACAGTCCTTCTTATTATCGGTTTGATGGTAGGTTATCTTGCCAGCAGCGCCATCTCGTTATTGAATTTCTTCAGTATGGCAGAAGGTGTGAAATCCTATCTGATATGGGGAATGGGAAGTTTCGGCAATGTTTCTATGGACGAGGTGAGATGGTTTGTGCCATTTGCCATCCTCGGTCTGTTGGTCTCCCTTTTACTCATCAAGCCGCTTAATGCAATGCTGTTGGGGGAGCAATATGCAGAGAATCTAGGTTTTCCTATCAGGAAATTTCGAATAGCCCTGCTCATCATAACCGGTATGCTTACTGCAGTAGTTACTGCCTTTTGTGGCCCTATAGCCTTTATTGGACTTGCCACTCCTCATATAGCACGTCTGCTGGTTGGTACGGAAAATCATCGACAGCTTCTGCCAGTTACAATGCTGATGGGGGCGGCTATTGCCCTTCTATGTAATCTTCTCTGTTCGCTGCCATCAGATGGGGGAATCGTTCCGCTCAATGCCGTTACTCCACTTTTTGGTGCACCTGTTATTATCTATATTCTGGTAAGAAGGCGATAGGTTCCAGTGAGATAACTGATGTTTACATCTAAGAAATAAATATACAACGCTACTCTGTTGCAATAATGTCCTTAAGGAAAAGTTTTCCTACCCTTAAAGAAAAATATATTTTTCCTTAAGGATATTTTTATTTTCCCTTAAGGGAAAAAAATAAACCGCTTATCCCCCATAAAATCTAGGGAATAAGCGGTTTTCTTATTTTATCGAAATAAATATACAATTTATTGGTTCACAACATTGATAGGGTTTCCCTCAAGAAAAGCCTTTACGTTGGCAGCTACCTGGCTATTCAAGCGCTTGCGAGCCTCAAAGGTAGCCCAGGCAATGTGAGGAGTGAGATAGGCATTAGGCTCCTTGAAAAGAGGATTCTCTTTAGAAGGTGGTTCCTGACTCATCACGTCCGCACAATAAGCACCGAGTTTCTGGTCGTGCAAAGCCTTTGCAACAGCCTCTTCATCTACCAATGGTCCGCGACCGGTATTCACCAGAATGGCCGTATCCTTCATCTTTTCGATATTCTCCTTATTTATAAGGTGATAGGTATCATCTGAGAGAGGACAATGCAGGGTGAGAATATCACTGGTGGCAAGCAGTCCATCCTTGCTGACCTTTTGAATCCATTCAGGAAGGTCGCAAGAGTTCTTGCTGGTGCAGGCGCAAACGTCCATACCGAACTGGCGGGCGATATTTGCAACCTTCATACCGATGTTACCCAATCCCATAATGCCAAGCTTTTTGCCTGCAAGTTCCATTAAAGGTGTATCCCAATAGCAGAAATCCTTGTTGTAAGCCCATCGATCGTTTCTGTTTTCCTGAGTGTAATGTTCTACACGGTTGGTAACAGCGAGAATGAGGGCAAAGGTCATCTGTGCCACGCTATCCGTGCTATAGGCTGGGATGTTGGTAACGATGATACCTTGTTTCTTGGCAGCAGCTATATCCACTACATTGAAACCTGTAGCCTGGATTCCGATGTACTTCAAGTTAGGAAGCTGCGCCAATGTTTCTGCATCCATCTGTACCTTGTTCAACAAGATGATGTCTGCATCCTTGGCACGTTCCACTTTTTCTTCATCAGAAGTGCGGGGATAAACCACTACCTCGCCAAGCTGTTCCAGGAGATGGTAATCCAAATCTCCTGGATTAGCTGCATAGCCGTCTAAGATAACGATTTTCATACTTATTCGTTCATCAAATAATTCTTGAATGATGCAAAGTCCTTGGTCATCTGGATGCTCTTCTTCTCACCCTTCATGAATTCTGCAAGGCGGGCTGGAATTTCGATGTCGGTTCCGAGGATGCTATCCACCTTCTCCTTGAACTTGGCTGGGTGAGCAGTCTCCAGGAATACACCCACCTCACCTGGCTTCAATTGCTCCTTCAATGCCTGATAGCCACAAGCTCCGTGAGGATCAAGCACATACTTGGTCTCATTATAGCACTTCTTCATCGTGTCTGCTATCTGTTCATCCTTGTAGGTAGCTCCGCTGATGTATGCAGCGATGGCATCGTGATTACCCTTGTAGAGGTCATAGATACGTGCAAAGTTTGAAGGATCACCCACGTCCATAGCATTGGCTATGGTCTGCTTGCTAGGCTGTGGATTATATTTGCCGGTCTGGAGATACTCATAGAAGATATCATTGGCATTGTTGGCAGCGATGAAACGATGGATTGGCAAGCCCATTTCATGACCGAAGAGTCCGGCTGTGATGTTACCGAAGTTACCGCTAGGTACGCAGATGACCAGCTTGTCTGCCAAGCCCTTCTCCTTCATGCGGGCGTATGCATTGAAATAGTAGAATGCCTGAGGCAGGAAGCGGGCTACATTGATAGAGTTGGCAGAAGTCAACTTCATGTGCTTGTTTAACTCCTCGTCCATGAACGCAGACTTAACCAGCGCCTGGCAGTCATCGAAAACACCATCTACCTCAAGGGCTGTGATGTTCTGACCGAGGGTCGTGAACTGGCTCTCCTGAATCTTGCTCACCTTGCCCTTTGGATAAAGCACGTAAACGTGGATTCCCTCTACACCGAGGAAACCATTGGCAACAGCAGAACCCGTATCACCCGATGTTGCTACGAGCACGTTGACCTCCTCTTTACCTTCCTGACGAACGAAGTACTGGAGCAGGCGAGCCATGAAACGGGCACCTACATCCTTGAAGGCGAGTGTAGGACCATGGAACAGCTCCAAAGAGTAGATATTTGGCTCTACCTCTACAACAGGGCAGTCGAATGCCAAGGTATCATATACTATCTTCTTCAGAGAATCTGCATCTACATCCTCGCCGAAGAAGGCATCAGCTACCTGGTATGCAATCTCCTGGAAGCTCAGCTTCTCGATATTGTCGAAGAAGTCCTGTGGTAACTTCTTGATGATTTCTGGCATATAGAGACCACGGTCTTCTGCCAAACTTTTAACTACCGCCTTATGTAAATCGGCGATTGGTGCTTTCTTATTTGTTGAATAATATTTCATTTTACTTTGAACTTTGAGATTTGAACTTTGAACTTGATGATTAGCTTTCGGATAACTATCATTAAGTTGTTATTTTTAATTGATTGCCATAAAGGCTTTCATGAAGTCTTGCAGCTGGAGCAATCCATAGCTACCGCTTACGCAACTTACCTCATCGTATTCCTCTACCTGATCAGGTTCGATACCCGGATAGTAGATGAGGAAAGGAACTGGTTCCTTCACGTGAGTGCGGACCTCCACTGGAGTCGGATGGTCTGGCAGAACCGAAATGCAGACAGGTTCTATCCATGTGTTCACCTCATCAACGATAGGTTTGATCAAGCGCTGGTCGAGGTATTCGATAGTCTTGAGCTTTAATTCCAGATCACCATCATGACCTGCCTCATCACTTGCTTCCACGTGGACATAGACAAAGTCGTCTCCATCCTTCAAAGCCTGGATAGCTGCTGCAGCCTTGCCTTCGTAATTCGTATCAGAAAGGCCTGTAGCGCCCTCTACGATGATGTTGCGAAGACCAGCATAATGACCGATACCACGAATCAGGTCAACGGCAGAAATCACAGAGCCCTTCTTGATTTGAGGATACATCTGCGAAAGAGTCAGCATGTGTGGACGGTAACCACCGCCCCAAGGCCAGATAAGGTTTGCCATACGCTCGCCACGCTTCTTGCGTTCTATATTGAAAGGATGATTTTCCAGGAGTTCCTTACTCTTGATAATCAACTCGTTCAGAAGAGCGGCTGTATCGCTGCATGAGATATGTCCCTCTTCTATTTCTGATTCCGGCAGGATAGGTTTTACGAGCAATTCATGCCAGTTCTCATTAGGATGATCATGAGGTGGAGCACATTCTATGTGCTTGTTACCATGATGCACCACGAGCAGATGGCGATACTGGATACCTGTTACGAATTCTACATCAGGATAGTCCTTTCCCAGGGTTTCATTGAGATACTTGATGAGTACATCAGCATCTTCTGTCTCCAGGTTACCACCATTGTGCGTAATGATCTTGCCATCCTGCACGTTGATGATGTTGCAGCGAAGCGCCAGGTCGGTTGGCTTCAATTCGTAGCCGATGCTGGCTGCCTCCAGTGGACCGCGTCCTTCGTAAACCTCATTCTGGTCGTAACCCATGATAGAGCTGTTGGCTACCTCTGAACCAGGCAGAAAACCATCGGGTACAGTAATGAGTCTTCCAGTCTTGCCTTTCTTGGCAAGCATATCCATATATGGTGTATGGGCGTATTGAAGCAAGGTCTTTCCACCCAGTCTTTCCACTGGGTGGTCGGCCATGCCATCGCCTAAAATGATAATATGCTTCATAATTGTTATCCTTTATTGATTGATACGGTGAAATTAAACGTTGGCAATACTCATGATGTTGGCAAAGACACCGGCTGCAGTTACGCTGGCACCGGCACCATATCCCTGAATCATCATAGGGTATTCCTTGTAGCGCTCTGTGGTGAGCAATACGATATTGTTGGAACCTTCCAGATTGTAGAATGGGTGCTCAGGACCTACAGCCTGCAGACCTACACTGGTCTTTCCCTTGTCAAGGGTGGCAACGAAGCGCCAGCGCTTGTGCTCCATATCCAGAGTCTTGCGCTTAGCCTCAAAGTCGGCATCGAGCTGTGGCAGTTTCTTCCAGAACTCATCAATGCTACCCTTGAAGAAAGAGTTAGGTACAAAAAGATTCTTTTCTACATCTTCCTGTTCTACACGATATCCAGCCTCACGGGAGAGGATGACAAGCTTTCTGATGACATCCATACCGCTGAGGTCGATGCGAGGATCTG